>Ga0172379_10000076_pt1 | contig 249673 bp, 206 predicted proteins | sample GrowelOW334metaG_FD_119756 | JGI IMG/M metagenome (GOLD analysis project Ga0172379, IMG submission 119756) | Groundwater microbial communities from an aquifer near a municipal landfill in Southern Ontario, Canada - Groundwater well OW334 metaG | ecosystem: Environmental > Aquatic > Deep... | reverse complement strand
GCTTTTTCTTTCCAAATATACTGCGATTTTGCCGGCTATTCGAACATTGCCCGTGGCTTGGGCAAATGCATGGGGTTCGATCTTATGATTAACTTCAATATCCCCTATTTTTCAACGAACCCGAGTGAATTCTGGAAACGCTGGCATATTAGTTTATCCAGTTGGTTGAGAGATTATCTGTACATTCCTCTCGGTGGAAACCGGAAAGGGGAAATGGCGACCTGTCGGAATCTTGCGATCACCATGCTGTTGGGTGGGCTATGGCACGGGGCCGAGTGGACCTTCGTCGTTTGGGGGGGCTATCACGGGTTGCTCCTCATTATCCATCGATGGCTCAAGCCCACTTTAGACTGGCTGCCGAAAGTTAAAAATGCGGCTTTTCAAAATCTGTGGTGGGGAATCAAGGTTCTTTTCTTCTTTCATTTGGTTTGCTTGGGATGGCTTTTTTTTCGAGCACAATCCTTTACACAGGCAATGGATATGCTGAAGGGGCTTTTTTTTGCCTTCAACTTTGTCGGAAAGATCGGCCTGGGCTCAACATTCCTCAATTTGCTTTTTTTTACTGGAATTCTGATGGTGGTTGAAATCAGACAGTTTGCGGCAAACGATCTTATGATCTATTACAAATCTCGTACGGCTGTCAAAATTGCCTTTTATTACCTTGGCATTTGGATCATGATCTACTGGTGGATCTCTTATGGTAAACAGTTTATCTATTTTCAATTCTGACAAGTTTCCAAAAGCTGCATTTGTGGCTTTTGTCCTGAGCATCCTGACAGCTCTTCTGATCATTTTTTTGCCGTTCATCTCTAGCAGTTATGATGCAGCTCTTATGGACAAGGTTGCGCTTGCAGAAAGAACGACATCTCCCAGAATCCTTTTTGTGGGCGGTTCAAACCTGCCATTTGGCATCAATACGGACGAGATCAATCAATTTTCGAATATCCCAGCGATCAATCTCGGGTTTCGTGCGACCGTAGGACTGAACTTTATCCTCAGTCAAATTGGCTCTGCGATGAGAAGGGGTGATATTCTTGTGCTGGTTTTAGAGTATGAGCTTTTTGATTCTGCGTACGTCAACGGCGACCTTGAATTGGCATATGCGGTGGTGGCTTGGCCTGGTAGCATGCGATTCGTTCGCTATCCCGGTCAATACGCAACATTACTGCGTTATTTGCCAGCAGCCCTGAAGAACCGTATGCGGGAAATTTACAGAGTCTATTTCGAAAACAGGGGCGGGAAGGAAATATCCTCGGTTTATCGCCGGAGTGCATTCAATGCCTTCGGAGATATCCAAAGTCGTCTTGTCTTGACCCATCAGGTTGTAGATTATTCGGCGCAGCTCCCGTTACAGGTTGGAGACCGCCCCTTTACCATTCTTCGACAATTTCTTTTGCGCGCCGAATCACAGGGGGTCAAAGTGATGTTGATGTTTCCTGCCGTGCCCGAGCAGCTCTATGAACGGCACCGCAAAGAAATTAGTGTCATTCACCGGAGGCTGCTCGATATGCCTGCCGTTCTGGTCATCGGTGAGCCTTCTGATTTCGTATATCCCGAAAGTTATTTTTACGATACGGTTTACCACTTGAATGCGAAAGGACGAAAGCTCAGGACCAGAAAAACGATTGATCTCTTGTCTGGGGCGTCCATTTTTAAAAAATAGCCTCTTGCTTTTTAATACGATGTTTGTTTGGGGTTCTATTGACCTAGATTTGTTGATATAATCGAGCTTCGGAAGGATAAAGTAGCCCTCACGAGTGGAATTACTTACAGTCGGTGAGATAATTCGGCTGAAGATGAGACAGAGAAGTTTTATCAACTGATAGGAGTTGTCTTATGTATTCAAAAGAAAAAGTTCTAATTACCGGGGGCGCGGGTTTCATCGGTAGTCATTTGGTGGAAGAACTGCTGCAAAGAGGCCATGAAGTCTCGATTTTAGATAATCTCTCTACCGGGCGGATGGAGAATATCGCCCACCTCGAGAAAAACGAGAAATTCCATGTCGTGATCGGCGATATCCTCAATGCAACGCTGGTGGATAAGCTCATCGAGCGGGCCGACTGGGTTTTCCATCTGGCTGCTGCCGTGGGAGTGCAGCTTATTGTCAAAGACCCCATCGGGGTTTTGACGACGAATATCAAGGGCAGCGAAAACGTGATTGAAACGGCGTATCGCTATCACCGCAAAATTTTGATCGCCTCCACCTCGGAAATTTACGGCAAAAACAGTAAAGGGCCCCTAAAAGAGGAAGATGACCGGATTTTGGGGTCGACCACCAAGAGCCGGTGGAGTTATTCTACCTCGAAGGCCGTCGATGAAATTCTTGCCTATACCTACTGGAAAGAAAAAAAACTGCCGTCCATCATTGTGCGGCTCTTTAACACTGTGGGGCCCCGCCAGACGGGCCATTACGGGATGGTGGTTCCGAGGTTTGTGGACCAGGCCTTAAAAGGCAAGGACATTACGGTCTATGGTGACGGAAACCAGACCCGCTGCTTTCTTTACGTCAAAGACGTAACGAAGGCCATGATTAAATTGATGGAGGATCCCGCTGCGGTCGGGCAAGTTTTTAACCTTGGAAGCCAGCAGGAGGTCTCGATCCGGGAATTAGCCGAAAAAGTCATCCAAATGACCGGCAGCTCTTCCCGTATTGTTTATATCCCCTACGACCAGGCGTATGAGGAAGGCTTTGAAGATATGCAGCGTCGGGTCCCCGATACCTCCAAGGCCGCCAAGGCCATCGGCTTCAAGCCAACTGCCGACCTGGAAAAGATCCTTCAGATGGTCATTGAGGAGTTCAAAAGTACCGCGAGATCATAACGGCCGGAGGGGTGCTTGCGGATTTCTACCCTGAATGAATTAATCCTGGATTCGGTCACTCTCGAAGGCCGGTGGTGTCTTGATGAAAATCAAGAGCTGACCTATCGTGCCCGGAACAAAGGCGGCTATGACGAAGAGGTTCGGTTTAGGGGGACTCTAGTTGCGGTCGAGGCCGGCTCTCTCGTCGTATCTCTTTCAGGAAAAAAAGAAGGCGGTGATTTGACGGCCGGGCTTGTGACTCTGGCCGGGTCCTGGCTGGTCGATTCTCAAAATCGGATCGTTTTTGATGTGGCCAGAGCCTTCGGGAGGGCCGACCGCTTGACTCTCGGCGGTAGCTGGCAGCTCGGCGATCACCATGAAATTATTTATGATTACCGGCGCGCAGACCTTGATGCTTCCTCATCCGGAACCCATACGCTGGTGTTCAGAGGGGTTTGGGATGTCTCGGAGAATACTTGCCTGACCTACTATGTGGGGGGTGACAGCCGGTCTGCTCTCAAGTTCCGGGGGGCCTTCCAGACCAAGAGCATACTCGCCAAAGAAGGGGCTCTCCGCTATCAAATCGGCATCGGACTGGATAGCGGTCTCAGAAGGCAAACCATTACCCTATTTGGGAAGTGGAAAGTCTCCCGTGATTTCGAGCTTTCTTTTGAACTGACGGACGCCATGGGAGAGCGGCGTGCAATTGCTTTCGGCGGGACGTACCATCCGATGAAAGGAACCGGAATTTCTGCGGTCTTGAAGACCCGTTGCGGGGAACCGCTGGGGGTGGAGTTGGTTTTGACCCGTGAGATTTTTGAGGGCCAGGGGCAGCTATTTGTGCGGCTGGTCAGGTTGGCTGAGAAATCGGCTGTGGAAGCCGGCGTGCAAATCCCTTGGTGAGGAAAAGATGAGCAGCCAGCGAGTCGTTGGGCGGAAAATGCGGGTGACCTATCTTGTGCCGAGAATGGGCGTGGGCGGGGCAGAGCGTCACTTGATCAGCCTTGCTTCCGGCCTGAGGAATCTCGGGGTGGAAGCCAGAATCGATTGTGTTTTCGAAGAGGGGGCCCTGGCCGAAGAAATTCGCGCGAAGGGGATCCCATTTGAGTGTTTGAGAGCACAGCTGGGCTGGGGGCCGAAAACACTTCTTCGTATTTTTAAATCCCTGCGGCGGAATCCGGCCGATATTTTGCATAACTATCTTTTCGGCTTTGATTTTTACGGGGCTCTGCCTGCTCGCTTGGCCAAAATACCCGCTGTTATTTCCACCCGTCGGGAAATTGCCCACTGGCAAAAGCCGAGGCATCTTCTGCTGGCACGGCTTGGGAACCTGTTTTCGGATCGCATTGTATGCTGTTCGAGCGCGGCAAGGGCCTGGGCGGAAAAAAAAGAGAAAGTAGACGGCAAAAAGCTTTTGACCATTCACAATGGCGTTGATCTGAACCGGTTTTCTCCGACCGGTCAGCCGAAGGTGCGTGAGCGCGTTCGGAGAGATCTTGGGATCCCTGCGGCGGCTGTTTTGATCGGCGCTGTGGCGAATTTTTCGCCGGAGAAGGGTCACGAGTATTTGCTGGAAGCGGCGGGGACGGTGTTGAAGACAAATTCGAGAGCTTGGTTCCTGCTCGTCGGGGGCGGGCCGCTTATGGCGGAAATGAAGCTGCGGGCCCAAAAGATGCCCGGCGCCGACCGGATTCTTTTTGCGGGTCAGCGGGCTGATATTCCCGAGCTGCTCGAGGCCATGGACCTTTTTGTTTTGGCTTCGGTGATCGAAGGTTTCCCGAATGTTTTGCTCGAAGCGATGGCCATGTCGAAACCGGTTGTGGCTACGGAAACGGGGGGGATTCCCGAGCTGATTCAATCCGGGACAGACGGGCTTTTGGTGACGCCAAAAGACAGCGTACAACTTGCGGCGGGGATTCAATCGCTGATTTCCGATACTTCTGTTGCAGTCCGGCTAGGGATGAAAGCTCGTGAAAAAATAAAGAAAGATTTTTCAATTGAACGCATGATCCATCAATATGAGAAGTTGTACGAAGGACTTCTCGAGGCGAAAGGTAAATCCTAGGGTATGTGCGGAATTACGGGTGCGATTCAGGCCGGCCATGAAGGGCGTTTGGAGGAGTCTGTCCTTCGAAGGATGAATGCGGCGTTGACCCACCGCGGCCCCGATGATGAAGGGTATTATCTCGAGGGGCCAGTCGGCCTCGCGATGCGGCGCCTCAGTATTATTGACCTCGACGGCGGGCATCAGCCGATTTCCAACGAAAGCGGAAGCGTATGGACTGTTTTTAACGGCGAGATTTACAACTTTCAGGAACTCAGGCAGAAGCTGATCGAAAAGGGCCACCGGTTTAAGACCAAAACAGACACTGAAGTCATCGTTCACCTTTATGAGGAAAAAGGGGCGGGTTTTGTCCAGGATCTCCGCGGGATGTTCGCGATTGCCCTTTGGGACAAAGCCATCGGTAAATTATTTCTCTACCGGGACCGCGTCGGAATCAAACCCCTGCATTATTGGTTCAAGGACGGCACGCTTGTCTTTGGTTCTGAAATGAAGGCGGTTCTCGAATATCCCGGGATAAGCCGGGAACTTTCGCTTTCCGCAATCAGCGATTATTTAAGTTTTTTTTACGTACCGTCGCCAAAAACCATTTACCGAGATATCCAAAAACTTCCGCCGGGGCACTGGCTCGAATATCAGGGCGGCAGGATCAAGACGGGTCGCTATTGGGATTTCGAGTTTCAGACGGATTACAAGACTTCCGCCGGAGAATGGTGCGAGCAGCTTCGCTCGGTTCTGCAAGAGTCGGTCAAAGGGCACATGATCAGCGATGTGCCGGTGGGGGCATTCTTGAGCGGCGGGTTGGATTCGAGTACCGTTGTGGCTTGGATGAGCCGCGTAAGTCAGCAGCCGGTCAAAACATACTCGATCGGCTTTAATGATCGCGTGGCCAATGAACTTCCGTACGCCCGGCAAATTGCGCAGACCTTCCGGACCGATCATCGCGAAAAGATGGTCGAATGGAACGCGTTTCAGCTTCTTCCGCGCATCATCGCCAGTTTTGACGAGCCCTTCGCCGATTCGTCCGCCATCCCGACCTATCTGGTCTCGGAATTTGCGCGCCAGGATGTGAAGGTCGTGCTTTCGGGAGACGGCGGCGATGAGTTGTTCGGTGGTTATCCAAGGGCTCTCAAGGAGTCATGGCTTGAAATCTACCGGCGAATGCCAAGACGTTTGCGAAGCGTAGTTGAGAGAGGTTTTCTCAAGCCCGGGGAGCATCCGTTGAAAGAACCCGGTCTTTGGGGGCAGATCCGCCGCTTTATTTATGATGCCCGGCTTGGCACACTCGAAAGCTTTGCGCGGCGTTCGATGTCAATGCCGCCGGCATTGAAGCAGAACTTACTCGAACCGTGGGTCATCGCAGAGTTGGGTTCGGCAAATAGCCTGGAGCTTTTGAAGGATTCGTTTGATGCTTTAGGCGGTGCCGGCATGGTGGATAAATCTCTGCATTTGGACAGCAGAATTTATTTACCCGACGACATCTTGACGAAAGTGGACAGGATGAGCATGTTCCATTCGCTGGAGGTCCGCGTGCCGATTTTAGACCACAAGGTCGTCGAGCTCGCCTGCAAGATTCCGCATTCCATGAAGGTCCATGGCCGCACGTCCAAATGGATCCTCAAGAAGGCGATGCAGGGGATACTCCCCGCGTCTATTTTGAAGCAAAGAAAGCAGGGTTTTTCTATCCCCATCGACCGATGGTTCCAAAATGAATTGTGCGTAGCGACGAAAAAAATACTATTGGCTCAGAGCGCGAAATCGCATCGATATGTGAGAAAAGATGTCATTGCGTGGATGATCGAGGCCCACAAATCGGGAAAGCAGATGTTCGGTACGGCCCTCTATTGCCTTTTGGTTTTAGAGCTATGGCTGCGATTGACGGATCGCGGCGGCCCTTTCAGTCTCAAAGATATTTCTTTCGAGGATTTTTTCTAACCCAAGGATATCAAAATGCGAAAAATGATTAATTTGTTTAACCTCTTTCTTGTCTTATTGTTTGTGATTGCGGGGCTTTCGGTGTACTTCAGTTTTTTCAGACCGATCGAGTTCTCGCGCTTGATCCATCGCGAAGACGTCAAACGGTATGCCGAGGTGGAAATCCTGCTCCCCGATGATCTTGCCTGGCTAAAGACCGTTATGCCGGCGGGGGAAGAGAGGCGGGATGTTTTCAATCAGCTGGACTGGGTTGTGTCGGGCTTCAGGGATGAAGTTCTGGCAGGGCGGGTGTGGGTAGTTCTTACCGCAAAGATCCTCGTCTCGGAGAAGGATTCAGGCGTGATTCGTTACGGGAAATACACTTTGGCTAAGGGTGGTAAGATTTTTCTGATCAATGACCGCTATCTTGTGGAAGGCCGCGTCTACGGTTTCAATCTCCTCGAAGAAAAGGTCCTTTCATGACCCAAGAAAGAGCGGCTTCATGGGCGAGGCGGCTTTTGTGGCTTCTCCCATTTTTCTGCGTGATTTCCCCCCGCATCGAGATGTGCGCTATCGGGGTCTCACGGATCGATTTTCGCGTGGAAGACATATTCATCCCCCTTGTGCTTTTGTTGTCCTTCCCTTTTCTGAGGAGCAAGGAGTCCGAAAGCGCGGCCCTTCCGGTCGAAAGGGCGATCCTGCTCTTTTTGATCGCGGCCGAATTTTCTATTCTGAACGGGATGTGGTTGCAGACCATCGATAAGCCGCTTTTGAGTTTTCTTTACTTGCTTAAGTGGGTGCAGTATTTTCTTGTTTTCTGGATTTCGGTGCGGCTTTTAACCGGAGAGGACGCCAAGGTTTTTCTTGCGGGTTTTTTCGGACTTGGCTTAGCCGTCGCGTGTTACGGCTACTGGGAACATTTCTATCCCCTCTCCAAGGCGGTCTATCCGAATTACTACCGACTTTTTGAAAGGCCTCCTTTTCACGGGGACGCTAATCACATCGGCGGATTGCTTGTCTTGTGGTGCGGTTTTTTTTCCGGATTATATGCCTATTGTAAGCGGCGCGCCTGGTGCTTGGTCCTGCTAGCCTCCCTCTTGTTTGTTTTTTTTCCGCTGGTCTGGACCTATTCGAGAAAAAGCTATCTTGCCCTTGCGATTTGTCTCGGAGCGGCTTGGCTCTTGTTTGCCCGCAAGCGGCGCTATCTGCTCTTGATCCTGCTTCTGGTGATCGGAGGTCTATTTCTTCCGACTCGGCTTTCGGAACGCTTGCTGGATTTGCCCGAAGCCCTTACTTCTTCCGACCCATTTCACTCTTCATGGTCCGGGAATTTATTGATGTGGAAACAGGCCCTATGGAATTTCGAAAAATTTGCTTTTTTCGGGGCCGGTCTGGGAGTTCGCCACCGGCTTTATTATGAGTCACAATATATTCTGATTCTAACGGAAACGGGGCTCGTCGGGCTCACGGCGTTTCTTAGTCTGTGCTGGATGCTGATCCGGCAGAGCCTTGCCGGCTTCAACCGACGCAGCGACGGGCTTCGGACCGGCGTAGCGGCCGGGTGGCTTACGGGCTTTGTGGGCCTTTTGATACATGCTTCAACCTGCGTGAGTTTGACCGTTTCTAAAATCGCAATTCCTTTCTGGCTTCTGACGGGCTGTGTCATTGTTTTTTTGAAAGAGAGAAGGGGCTCTTGATGGCGACCGGTGCGTACGGGTCCGGAGCGAAGAAATTTCATTTTGAGTTTACCCTCAAGATAGGGGCGGTGGTTTTCTTTTTTGTCGTGGCCGCCAAGCTCTTGAATTTCCTCAAGAAAATTATGGTCGGCAGCCTTTTCGGAATTTCCTGGGAGGCGGACAGCTTTTTTGCCGCAACTTATCTGCCCTATTATGCGGCCGTGTTTTTTGAAGGGGTGATCTACCTAGGCTTCATTCCGCGCTTCAGCAGGATTCTCGCCGAAGAGGGCGAGAAGGCGGCAAAGTTTTTTGCGGGCGGGATGTTGGCCTGGCTTATTCTTTTGTCCGGAATGCTTGCCGTCGGTTTTTGCCTGGGGGCGCCCTGGGTGATTCGTGGAATCGTACCTGGCTTCAAGGTTCACAGCATCGCCCTGACCCAGGAGCTTTTTGGGATTGTCAATTTTGTGATTCTGTTTATTACCCTTTCCTCTTTTTTCCAGTCGCTCAATAGTTTTTTTGGTCAGCCGCTCAAGGCGGCCTCTTCCGGTCTTACGGACTCGCTGGCGATGATCACGGTTACGTTTTTAACCTATCGCTGGCTTGGGATTTACGGTGCCGCCTGGGGAGCCGTGACGGGTGCTTTTTTGGCTTTTTGCCTGCAGGCCTTTTTTCTTCGGCAGCGCTACAGATTCCTCGGCCTCGGGCTTCGTTTGCGGTTACGTCCGCTGGCTGAGCTGGTGAAAATCCTTCTTCCCCTCGGGATGATCTGGGTGTTTCAGATGGTTCCTTTGGTCATTCTGAACCGGTTTGGTTCCGGAATGTGGCAGGGGACCATCACGTCACTGACGATCGCTCTCGGAATCATGGTTGTTCCCACGGGGCTTGTGAGCCAAACGATTTTGATTTCTGTTTTTCCTTCGCTCGCGAAGCAAGCAAGCGAGGCGACGCCTGAGAATGTTCGCTCGACATTTTTCGGGACGCTTCGCGCGACTTTTTTTGTTTTGATCCCGGCCGGTTTCCTACTCAGCGGCTTTTCGGGTCCGATGGCCGCACTTTTTTTTGGAGGGCAGTCCGGCGCTTCGGAGGGGACGATCCGCATTGCGAACGCCCTGGCGTGTCTCGGATGGTCGGCCTTTGCTTTCTACGCGGATCTTTTTATGACGCAGTCCCTGATCACGATCCGCAAAGCCGGAACGGCTATTTTTCTTTGCGGGGCCAGGGCTGTCTTGACCTGCGCTTTCTGTTATGTTTTGAGCGGTCTTTGGGATTATCAGGGGCTTGCACTCGGATTTTCGCTTGGGTTAGTGGTCAATTGGCTGGTTTTCTTTCCCCTATTTTTCCGGAGGACCCCGCTTGCGGGGCGGTGGAGGGAGCTTTTTTTACACGTTCTCAAGCTTTCGATTGCTGCTGCCCCGATGCTTGCCGGCTGTTGGGTGCTCAAGCCGAAATTTTTCGCATTTGTCATGCATTGGGCGCCAACGGGACTTCTCATTGGGACGGGATTCCTTTTGCTGGCCGTATCACTTTTTTTCTTTTTGGTGATACGCTGTTTGAACGTGAAGGAGTTGGCGGAGGTCACCGGCTTGATGAGGCGTCTCTGGTCGGAGAAGCGATGGTGGATTACGGATACGGGGGCTGTCTAAATGCCAGCCACCGGCCATCCACAACACGCGGCCTGTTTGGTTTGCACTAATCCGGAGGCGGCTTTCTTAAAACTGATGCACGGGCACTCCCTTTATCGATGCTCCCGGTGCGGCCTTGTTTTCCAGCGCGAGGTAGTGTCGGTTGAGGCAAATCACCAATTCTACCGAACGGGCTATTACAAAACGCTGGGCGACCGCATTTGCGCGATCGAGAGAGCTCGCACTGCGCTTTATACAAAGGTCCTTCGGGAATGCTTCGACATCTTCCCGGAGCCCGGGCGCATGCTGGACATTGGCTGCGGCTACGGAAGTTTTTTGACAATGGCAAAAGAGCGCGGATGGGAGACTTGGGGAATCGAGCCATCGCTTGAGGCCGCGCAGGCGAGCCGGGAATTTTTGGGGGATAGACTCCTCAATGATACGGCAGAAAATGCGGTGTATCCGGATCATTACTTTGATGTGATTACGCTTTGGAATGTTCTTGATTACTGCCTGGATCCCGTCGCGGTCGTTACAAAACTCTTTCGCTGGCTTTCACCCAATGGCTTGCTTGTGATCAGGGTGCCCAATGTCTATTTTCATTACCGCGCGTATCGCTGCTACGAGCTGCTGAAGCCTATTTTGCAGAGGCTGGGCTGGACAAAGAATCCGGCAGTCTATCAAAAAGCCAACTTCGAAGCCCGGACTCTTGAGCGATTGCTGTCCGCTGCGGGCTTTGAAAAGATTCGTGTCGTAAACGGTGAGCTCACGAAGGGCGACGCCTACGGGGTTTTTTCTCTTGCTGTCGTCATGAGCGCTGCAAAATCGATGCTGACTTTAGCGAGTGAGCTCATTGCGTTTTTAAGCGGCGGCCGCCTTTTAGTGGGTTCAAGTTTGATGGTGACTGCCCGCAAGCTTGAGCCCGCCGCTTCGATGTGCGTCCGCCCGACCCGAGCGCGAATCGTCCTAAAGAGAGCTTTGCTTCATACCTTTGCTTTGGTTGGCTACGTACTGGGGTTGCCTTTTTGGCTTTCAAAGCTGAATGGGCGGCCGCGGCTTTTGATCCTCTTGTATCATAGCGTTCATCCGGCCAAGCAAAACGATATGAATGTTTTACCGGCCGAATTCGAAAGGCATCTTGATTTTTTAAAGCAGAAATACGACATCATCTCACTCGAACGGGCGGTTGAACTCTTGAAAGAAGGCAAGGCGATTCCTAAGCCGACCGTCGTCATCACTTTTGACGACGGATACCGGGATAATTATCAATATGCCTTTCGTCTCCTGAAGGCAAAAAAGCTGCCGGCGGCATTTTTTCTTTTGGCCGATGAATCGCCGGGGCAAAGACGGACCAAGCACCTTGATCAGGCAGGCTTTGGGGATGAAACGGCCCTGCTGAGCTGGGCGGAAGCCGGCGAAATGGCCGGTGCGGGCATGCTTATAGGCTCGCACGGCAATAGCCATACCCGCTTGGGTGAATTGGAGGCCGGGCCGGTGCGAGACGAAATGGTCTCTTCCAAAAATCTGTTGGAGTCGAAGTTGAGCAGCAGCGTTCGTTACTTTTCCTATCCGTACGGTACGCGTGAAGATTTTGGAGATAGGGAGAGGACCCTTGCGCAAGAAGCCGGCTATGAAGCCGCATGTTCCAAGATTTACGGGACGAATGGTCCGGAATCGGATCTTTTTTCTCTTAAAAGAATCGGCATAGAGTCGAGTGATACGCTATTCACTTTGCGGGCAAAACTTAATGGGGCTTTGGGGATCATGGCGTTGTTCGATTGGCCGCCGGTGAGGCGCTTCGTCCGATGGTTCAATGAGCTCTTTTGTCCAGCGCCAGCGCCTGCACCTGCTCCCCTCCTGCTTGTCAGTATGGATTTTCCGCCGCATCGAAACGGCGTCAGTACCATTTCCGGCGAGCTTGGAATCCGAATCGCCGGGTACGGTAAACCCATCGTGGTGATTGGGCCAAAGGACAAAGGCTGCCGTGAAATGGATGCCTGCTACGGCTACCGGATGTTTCGCATGCCAGGTTACGAGTTCGGCTATTTTCGGTTTTTGCCGGTTCTTTTCTGTATGCCCTGGCTTATGTTTCGCTATGGGATCCGAAAAATATTTGCGATGAATGTGGCTTACGGCGGCCTTATTGCCTGGGCCCTTTCATTTATCCGGCATCTGGACTATATCGTATTTGCATATGGCTACGAATTTGAGAAGGTGAAGCAAAAACCCGTTGCCCGCTGGATTTACCAGCGAATTTATCGCCGCGCCCGCGCGGTGGTGTGTTGCAGTAGGCAGGTCGGGGACCGGCTGATTTCATTCGGTGTGGAGCCGTCCAAAATCGAGGTGCTTTATCCCGCGGTCGATTTGAACCGGTACCGGCCTTGCGATGTGCCGGCAGATTACCTCGAAGGCAAAAAGCTTGCCGGCCGGAGGATTCTTTTAACGGTTGGCCGGCTTATCGAACGCAAAGGGCACGATCATGTTCTTAGATCCCTGTCGGCGGTAGTCGAAAAATTTCCCGATCTCCTTTATTGCATCGTCGGAGAAGGCGCGCACGAGCCAAAGCTCAGGGAAATAAGCCGGCGATTAGGGCTGGAAAAGCATGTGTGGTTTGCCGGACAGGTAGATGAAAAGGAGCTCTTATTGTTGTATAATGTCTGTGAGCTTTTCATCATGCCCAGCAGGGAGATTCCAGAAAGCGGGCATATCGAAGGATTCGGGATCGTTTTTCTGGAAGCGAACGCCTGCGCCAAGCCGGTCATCGGGGGGAAATCCGGCGGCGTGGCGGAGGCCATTCGCGATGGAGAGACGGGTTTGCTGGTGGATCCTCAATCGCCTGATGAAATTTCGAAAAAAATTATTTTTTTGCTGTCTAAGCCCGAAGAAGCCAACCGAATGGGCCTGGAAGGTTTGCGCTGGGCACGAACAAATTTTAGCTGGGAGCGGTATGCTCAAGAGGCTTATCGTATTCTTTGCGGGGAGGAATTGAAATGAGCTTGAAGGTTGTTCTTCTCATGCGCGCGGGCCGGTCTTCGGGAGCCCAAATGGCGTGGCGTCTTTTCGAGAACGGCTATGAGCCTATTGCGGTCATTGTCGAAAAGAGAGGGCGCATTGCCGGCAAAAGAAAGGCGTCTCTGGTAGCGCTTCTTGTCAGCTGGGGCTTTCGCTACACCTTCAAAAAAATCCTCGAGACTCTCGAAATCAAATTTCATTATTTTGCCCGTCGGATACTAGGTGAGCGTTTCAAAGATCCAAGTTATCTGTCGATCGAAGAGCTGGCGCTTGACTATCCCGTCAAGATTTACAACGTTGACGACCACAATAGCCTTGATTCCGTCCGTTTCATCGAGCACTTGAAGCCTGATATCGGCATTTTGACCAATACGCGCAGGATATGTAAGCAGTTGATAGCGCTTCCCCGCTACGGCTTTCTTAACTTGCATCTGTCCGCGCTGCCGAAATACGGCGGATTGGAATCGATCTTTTGGGGCCTTTATCATGGCGAAAAGGAAATCGGCGCGACGGTCCATTTTGTTTCGGAACATATCGAAGAGGGCGACATTGCTCTTCAGAATACCATCCCCGTAAGCCGAATGGACAATGAAGACAGCCTTTACGCCAAAGCGCTTTGGCTCGGGACCGCGATGATGGTGAAAGCGCTCAAGCAACTCGAAGCCGGAACCATTCAGAGGCGGTCACAGAATCGGGAAGAGGCGACCTACTTTTCCTGGCCTGTGCACGAAGAAAGGGCCATTCTGCGTCACCAACGCAAAATTCGCCAGCTCAAAGAAGAAGTGGTCTCGTATCGGTCTGGTGTGCTCCATTTGATTACCCGCATGACCCGCGGCGGAGCTCAGGAAAACACTCTTGCGACCATACGGGGTTTGCGAGAAAAAGGTTACGAAGTTACTTTGGTGACCGGGCTTGCTTGGGGCAAGGAGGGAGAAATCCTTTCGCAAGCGATCGAAGAAAAGATGGATTTGATGATTCTCCCCGGTTTGATTCGGGAAATCAGCGTATGGCGCGATCTTATCGTTTTTTTTAGACTCCTTCATCTCATGAGACAAAACCGGTACGCCATTCTTCACACCCATACTTCGAAAGCTGGTTTTATCGGGCGGTTTGCGGGCTCGCTCGCCGGGATTCCCGTCATCATCCATACCCCGCATGGGCATGTGTTCCATAGTTATTTTTCGAAGAGCAAGGAAAGGATTTTTGTGCGCCTTGAACGCTGGATGGCCCGGATGAGCGATCATCTGATAGCGCTTACGGATTCCTGCCGCCGCGAACACCTCGATCTTCGAATCGGAAAACCGAAGCAGTGGGTGGTGATCCCAAGCGGGGTTAACCCGAAACACTTTTCGGAAATTGACGTGATCAAAAAACGCGAAATTCGGGCTCGCTTCGGGATCCTGCCGGGCGCGAAAATTGCTGGTTATATCGGGCGCTTATCGGAAATTAAAGGGGCGGGCTACTTTCTCGAAGCCATTCCGAAAATCAAAGAGGCGGTCCCGGGGACGCATTTTCTTTTTATCGGCGATGGCAAGGAGAGGGCCGCTTTGGAAGAACGTGCGAAGGAACTTGAGATTGCCTCCATTCTTCATTTTGCCGGACACCAGGAAGACCCCTCTGTATTTTTGTCGATTATGGATGTTCTGGTGGTGCCTTCGCTCAACGAGGGGATGGGGCGCGTCATCGTCGAGGGGGGATTCCTCAAGAAGGCGGTGGTCGGGACGAATGTCGGCGGCATTCCGGATCTCCTCAAAGACGGCGCGGGGGTTCTTGTAGAGCCAAGGCGCTCCGAAGCGATCGAAGAGGCCGTGATACGGCTTTTGCGGGACAGCGCCTTTGCCGGTGCTTTAGGAGAGCGTCTTTATGCCCGTGTTGCGGATGAATTTACCGAAGAAGAGATGATCGAGCACCTCGACATTCTCTACCGGGACAGCCTCACTAGGCACGGCCTCAAGGTCCCCAAGGGCCCAATTCCCATCGAAACATCCTCTTTAGTGCCGTAAAAACCTGTGCTAGACTAACTCCCGCAAGCGCTTCCACTCATTTTAGACAGACCTGATCTCTTGAAGGAGGGTGCCCGTGAAAAACGAGCTTTTTAGCAAGCAAACATGTCTGGTCATTGCTCCACATCCCGATGATGAGGCCTTTGGTTGCGCCGGAACCATTGCAAAGCTCAAGGCCTGCGGTTCCAAGGTCTATGTGGTGGCGGTTTCGGCCGGGGATGTGCACCATTACAACGTCAAAAAATACGCCTTTGTGACCGGGCAAACCCGACATGCCGAGTTTGATGCTGCCATGAAGACCCTTGGGGTCGATGATTACGAACTGATTTTTAACGACTCAGAAATCCACTTAAAACTCGATGCCATGCCGATGAAAGAGCTGATCAGCATTCTCGAGAAAGACTGCCGGCTTGCCATCGACAAGGTCAAGCCCTCGATGATCATTTTGCCCGCGATTTCCTACAACCAGGACCATGAAGCGGTTTTCCGGGCGGGGTTTACGGCTTGCAGGCCGAATCTTCCGGACATCAAACCCTTTCAGAAGATTGTTCTTTCCTGCGAATACCCGGCGCTTTCCTGGAGCCTCGAGCGCGAAAAGTTTCATCCCAATTTTTATGTCGATATCAGTGCCTACATCGAACTCAAAATCAAGGCCCTAGCCTGTTACCGCTCGCAAGTGCGAAGTAGCCTCCACCACTGCAGTCTCGAAAATGTGGAGTGGATCTCCCGTGTCCGGGGCCGGGAGGTTTCGGTGGAGGCCGCCGAGGCCTTCATGTGTCACCGCTTTCTCATATGATCCTTGCGGCACACCAGCTTCATTACTTGCCGTGGCTTCGTTACTTTCACAAGATTGCCCTCTGCGACACGTTTGTCGTCCTCGATAATATTCAGTTCAATAAGAACGGCTGGCAGAACCGCAACAAGATCAAGACACCGAAAGGGTGGGGCTATCTGAGCGTTCCGGTCCTTCACAAGAACGAACAGCTGCTAAACGAAGTAAGAATCGACAACCACCAGCCGTGGCCCCGAAAACACTGGGGCTCGCTTTCAGGTTCTTATTCCAAGGCCCCATTTTTTAAAGAGCATGCGGATTTTCTCAAGAAAATCTACGAAACACCTTGGGAAAGGCTGAACGATCTCAATTATGAAATGTTTTTTTATTTTTTAAAAGCTCTTGGGATTAAGGCCAAAATTGTGAAAAGTTCAGAAATGAATCTTCGCGGCGAAGCAACGGACCGTTTGATTGGCATCTGTAAGGATTTGGGAGCCAAAGCTTATTTAACGGGGGCTTATGCGGCTGAGGTCTATTTAGACAGCGAAGATTTCAAACGGGAGGGGATCGAGCTTGTTTTTCAGAAGTTTGATTGTCCGGGTTACCCGCAACTCTACCCCGAAGCAGGATTTGTCCCGGAGCTTGCTATTGTTGACCTTCTCCTCAATTGCGGCCCTAAGAGTTTCGAGACGCTGATGAGTACGACGGGCTGCGGTGCTTCGGGGGATGAAAAGTGATCCCGCATTCGAAGCCCACCCTCGGGAAAGAAGAGAAAGCGGCTTGTCTGCGGGTGCTTGATTCTCAGCAGATTGCCCAGGGTAGGCAGGTTGAGGCGTTTGAGAAAGGATTTTGCCGGCTGACCGGCCGCCGCTATGCGATCGCAGTCAACTCAGGATCCGCTGCGCTTTCCCTTGCGCTTCGCGTTCTCAAGGTTGGCCCCGGCGACGAGGTGATTGTCCCTAGCTATAATTGCGCGGCACTGCTCCATGCCGTTGATTCGGTAGGCGCCAAAGCGAAACCTGTTGATATCGAAGCCGCCGATTTTAATTTGTCCGTATCGGAGACAAGGCGTGCTGTCGGCCCAAAAACGAAGGCGTTGATCGCGGCCTCTCTTTTTGGCAACCCGGGACGGATTAGGGAACTGGTTCAGCTTGGCGTGCCGGTTATAGAAGATGGAACGCAGGCTCTCGGCGCGTATGTCGGTCATCATTCGGTGGGAAGCTTCGGTGTGATTAGCGTCTTTTCTTTTTACGCGACGAAAATGATGACGACGGGGGAGGGCGGGATCATTCTGACCGATTCAAAGGCGCTTGCCGGCACGTTATATGACCTGAGAGATTATGACAAGAAAGAACGCCACTGCTTCAGGACGAATTCAAAGATGACCGACTTTCAGGCGGCGATTGGCATCGAACAACTCAAGAAGCTTCCTCAGTTTGTGCGGCGTCGGCGGAAAATTGCGAAGCAATATAATCAATGCTGTTTCATTTCCACGGGCCATGTTTTTTTTCGCTATGTTCTCCGCATTCCGGGAAACTTGCAAAAATGCATCCGTGAATTCAGACGGCGGGGAATTGACGCCAAAAGGCCGGTCTTTAAGCCATTGCACCGATATTTAGGTATGAGTGACGCGCGTTTTCCCGAAACCGTAAGGGCCATGGGGGAAGTATGTTCTCTCCCTATTTTCCCTTCAATGACCGACAAGGAATGCACCGCGGTCGCAAAAGTCATACAATCCATCAAGCGAACGATGATCCATGATTAGATATTGGGATGTTTTTGTAATCGCTTTTCTTACGGCCGTGGTGCTCATCCCGTTCGTACGATTGTTTGCCTTTCGCTTTGGTTTCCTTGATCATCCGAAAGCTCACGGCATCCACGTGCATCCGGTCCCAAGAATCGGCGGCATCGCAATTTACATCGCGTTCATTGTCGGTGCCCTCTACCGTCTTGATTTGAGCGAAGAATTGAAGGGTGTGATGGTCGGTTCCTCGCTCATTTTTGCTGTCGGGCTCTGGGACGATCTTTTCCGTTTGCGCGCCGGCTTCAAGCTCCTCGTACAGTTGGCTGCCTGTGCAATCATGATGTTTCAATATGGCGTGATTCTCAAGACATTCCCTTCCGGACATTTTATCAATTCCTTTTTTACTGTCCTTCTGATTATTGGCATCACAAATGCCGTCAACTTCCTTGACAATATGGACGGGCTTTCCGCAGGGCTTGTCGGGGTGTCGGGTTTCGCGGTCTTTGCCATTGCCATGATGACGGGTCAAACTTGGTCGGCTTATCTCGCACTTGCTTTAATGGGGGCATGCGCCGGATTCCTTGTTTTTAATCTTCGCCCTGCTTATTTTTTTATGGGTGATTCGGGCAGTACCTTTCTTGGTTTCACCCTCGCAAGTCTCACGGTCATGACTGAATGGTCCTCCCATGTTCCCGTGCGCATGGCGGTGCCCGTTTTAATTCTTGGGATTCCAATTATCGATATGACCCTCATTACCGTTCTCAGAATTAAGGAGAACAAGGTTCGAAATGTAAAGGAATGGATCGATTACACGGGCAAGGACCACCTCTCACACCGGGTGATGCGGCTCGGTCTGACGAAACGTATGACCGTTTTTGTGCTTTGGGGCAGTCAGGCCATCCTCTGTGTTGTTGCAATTTGGACTCTGCCCCAGCAGTTTCTTGAAGGCATTCTCGCTCTTCTTTTTTTTATTTTTTCCCTGGTGGGTGTAATCGTTTTTTTTCGTAAAAGACGCGTGCTCGCTCTTCGGTTAAATGGTCGCAGGGTAAAAAAAGGAGCGTAGTGAGGTGAGCAAAAAAGTGGCCGGTTGCCTGGGCGGGATCATTCTCTTAACGCTCGTCATTCGGCTTTATTTTCTGCATCTCTCCGATATAATTTTGCCAGATGAAAGTTTGTATATTTTTATGAGCAAAAATATGTTGCAGGGGAAGGCGATCTATAGTGGGCCGTTTGATTTGACCTATAGACAACCGTGGATCTCGGTCATGTTCTCCTGGGTATTGGCGTTTGGGAAAAACCCTGTCTTGTCCTGCCGTCTGCTTTCTTTGCTGATCGGAACTCTCACATTAATCCCTTTTCATCTTTGCGCCAGGTTTTTTGCTTCCGATCGTGAGGTCCTCTGGTCAGATTTGATATATGCTTTGTCTTCTTTTTCGATTTTGAGCTCGATCTGGGCACTGCCGCACGCTGTTTATAACCTCATTTCAATTCTCCTTTTTATGTGCGTGGCCATGCTCTATCGGTCCGGAAGGATGATTTGGGCAGTGTCGGCGGGTGTGGCGGCAGCGCTTGCTTATATGACTCGCGTTGAAGGACTGATTTTTGCTTTGATTGTTGCCTTTTGCGGTGTGGCATTCAATCGGCCGCGAGGTGAGCCGAAACGTAAAGGCTTTAAAATTTATGTGCTACTTGCATTTACAGCAGCATTTTTAATTTTCGTTTTCCCCTTTTGGCTACACCTCAAAAGTCAGACAGGACTCTGGCGGTTATCATGGACTCAAGGGAAAGGTCTCGCAGAGTTTATTGCTCAGTTGTGGCGTCCCGTTTCCGAGTTGAATGATCAAACGCTTGTTTTGCAGGGAAAAGAAATTTTTTTTCAACACCTCCGGGAGGGGGCCTCTGTTTACTTAAAAAATTTGGCGAGCATTTATTCCGCATACCTTCCCCGCCTCCTTCCCGTTGTTGTTTGGATTTTCGTGGCTTTCGGTGCAATCAAGGTTGCTTTAAGAAATCAGGAGGATCGCAGAATGATCCGCCTTTTGATCCCATTTATTGCCTTCCCATTTATGTTTTATCCGTTGATTCACGTGGAGGACCGGTATCTTTTTCCCGCCCTCATTTTTGTAATTATATTTTCGGGAGTTGGCATCAACTGGCTATACAATAAAATTCTATTATTAGGCTTCGCAAATGAGAAAGTGCTTTTGCTCGGGTTTGGTTTCGCCCTTATTCTTTTGTTCGTGCCGGATTGGTACACTATGGCGGCTGTATTTCGAGAGGAACCCGCTGAGCAGAAAAAAATGGGGGAATGGATCAGGACCCATGAAAGTAATCCTCGGGTCATACTCGGTACGGACAAACGTGTTTGTTTCTATGCGGGCGAGGCATGTAAGAAAATGGTTCGAATGACCAAGACGGCAACGGCGGCGCAATTTGCAGAATCGCTGCGCAGGGACGGCATAGACTTAGTTGTTGCCGACAGCCGGTATATTTCGAAATATCATCCCACGTACCGATTTTTGATTGATCCAACTTCCGTCGAGGGGGTCGAGGCAATCGCCCAATTCACTCAAAATGGAGAAAAAATAATTTTATACCGGGTAAGGAATGGACTTTAGCCGGAACATTGGACTGTTTAGGCTCTATTTTGATTGGGGTTTTTTCTCCAGGAATTGGTCTTCGAAAAATTTAGAAATTGCCTCCGCGACAGCGGCATTGCCTTCCTCGGATAAATGGCAGAAGTCGATATAGTAAGTCTTGGTGCGCTGATTTAACGCATCTGAAATGTTATGAAAGCGCGGCAGGGACTGATCCTTGAGCGCTTCGTTAACGTTGCGGTAAAGCAGAGTCAGCGCTCGGTCGTCCAACCGCGGGCTTACGCGGGTTTCCTCTTCGGTCAAATGAGTTTCGGTGAAAATCACGGGCTGCCAAAAGCAAAGATACTGAAAGCCATAAGCCTTTGACAGGCGGTCGACTAAATCCATAGATTTTTTATACGACTCAACAATTCCGCCAGAGAGAGTTTTTAACTGTGATTCGTTCCATTGACATGCGGCTTCTTGAAAACGCTGTTTGGGGCTGAAATGTTCGCGCAGACGGCCGAGGGCTTCGTAGACTCGGCTATATCGGGTCAGAACGTTTTTGAGCCAAAGCTTGACTTGTTGAGCCGGCCTCCTTTGGAGTTTTTCACGGATGATGGTGCAATTTTGAGTGGTCTCCACTTTGCCGGCCTGATAAGCCGCATAGACGTCGTTACCGCCGTCATAAAAAATCACGTAATCGGGTCGATGCCCTTCCCGGAGCAGAAGAGCCAAACGGATGACTTCCTGGAGAAAAGTGTATCCGGTTTCTCCGTAATTGCTGACATCAAACGCTGCACCGTCACGGTTTAATCGCTTGGAGAGTAAAGACGGTATCGTGTAATCATCTCTTGCGCCTGTGCCCCACAAAGTAGATCCTCCGAATGCGTAGACCGTCTTGGGCTGGCCCTGTGAAAAAGTTGCCGGGTTCCATGACTTTCTAACCCCTTGAGCGTCAACGTTGATCGTCTTTCCGTGGTATTCTCGCCTGGCCCAACCCACGAACGGCTCATAATTTTCCGGAACTTGCTTGAATTCCTCAAAATGTGTTGATGCCCAATCTTTGCTCAAGTAAGGGGTTAGGAGAAGCTTGGAATTTGCCGGTTCATGACGGCGAGCCATGTAATCAAAAACGTTCAAACCGACTTCGAGGCAGAAATAGGCAAGCACCGCGGTCATGAAGATGAAAAATAGCCGTTTTCGTTTCATAAGAATCACCCAGAGTAAACCGTGACAGAATCGTGACTTGATTCAGACTTCAAAATGAGACGCGGATCAAATAGCCTCGGCATTGCGCAGTTGTTCAATCCATGGAACCAAAAAGTCGGCTAGGGCGCGGCTGATCTTGGAGTGACCGCTAATCGAAAAATGAACATCATCGAGAAAATCTTTCCCGACATCCGATTTCTGAAAAAGATTTTGGATTTGGATGGTGGGAATATTTCGCTCTTGACTGGCTTCGCGAAGTTTTCCTGTTAATGCCTCAAGGGCCTCAGCGAAAAGGGGGCGCGAGCGTTCAAGGCCTGGCCGAAGCGGTGCTTCGACGAAAATTAATCTGACATGATGGCGTTGGCACCAGTCGTCTATTTGTAATAGGCTATTTTTGAATTGATCAGGATAAAACTTAAACCATTCCCCACTTATAGGATTAGGGTCTTTTTTTAGAAAACGCATCCACGGCAGTTCATAATTAGGCGTCTCATAATAAATAAGCGACATTTTTTCCTTGATAGAAGTATAGAGGACGCTGTGGCGGCGCAAAAACATGTGCAGCTGAAAATACCAAGGAGTGATAACGATTTTCTCATTTTTTTCCACCTTAACCTGATTGGTGTAGACCGTCACCGCGTCATTGTATCCTGTGGTGACGATCAGAATGTCTGGTTTAAATGGCGCGATGTCTTCAAGTCGTTTCAGAATCCACGCGGTCGAAGTGCCCGGCATGGCAGCATTGGCAGTTTCGGTATCGACTTCGGGCATAGCTACACGCAGCAATTCCCCGGTTAAATAGGGATAGGTTTTTTCAACGGGGCATGAAACACCATAAGTGGTGGAGGCTCCAATGAAAAAAATTCGAATTCGCCCAGCAGGTTTTACAACTGCCATTTCAGGGCCTCGGAATCCGGCCGTATTTAATTCTGGGCTGTAGTTCTCTGTAGGGTGGCGAATTCTTTGGACCGCTTCGGCAATGAGAAGAAGAACAACCGAAACAAGCATTCCAAATATTATCCTGAGGATTCGATCTTGAGCGTTCGAAAGTATCATCTGAAAAAGCCGAGATCAGGGCACGGCAGTGCATGATCGAAGAGATTCTTAAGCATAGAAAATCTATATTAGATGCGTCATGTTAGGATTTCAAGCTAAATAGAATTTTTTAGGGCCGCTTTAAGACATAGCTTGGGACAAAGCCCGTTTCGACTGAGCCGTAAGGATTTCTTTTATATGTTCGGCGGTGATTTGGGCCAAAGCGATGGACCCAGCGGGTGTGGTATGAACATGATCATTAAATAAATTGTTTCTCCCTGAAAGTTCGGACGAGGCGTCGATCAAAACCGTCTTCTTTCTTGAAGCGACTTCATGCGCAATTTGGTTGGCTATTTCGTAGGCTTGTACCAGCGCGTCGGGAGTTAGACTCTGAAAGTCATACCGGATTTTCTTCTTTTCCTCCGGAATGTTGTTCCGGTTCACCAATGTTGCTTCGGTCATTAAAATTGGCTCCGCTCCGGCGTTTCGGACCAAATCCACGAAGGTTTCGAGGCTGATCCTGTATTGGGCCAACATGTCCTTCTGAATCTGGTCGGTCGGTTTTTCATGGGCCAGCCGGCCTTCTTCGCCGATCTGATCCTTCCATAAGTAATATCGGTATCGTAATCGATTGTAAAGCTGCGAAATATGGCAAAGGATTCTATCGAAAATATTTTGGTACTCGAAAAGAGGGATGAGCTTGATAGTGCTGTCGAATCGCCTCAGAAGAGGCTTGTCGTATGCGAAGTAATGGATGTCATTCCATACGCAATAAAGGATGACGTAATCCGCCTGAAGGCGATATCCTTCCGTGAGAAAGTTTTCCATGGCGGCGATTGTCGTGAAGCTCGGAACACCCGCATTGATGACCTCGACATTTTGGAAGCCTTTCTGATGGAGAAGGGTTTCTGCTTGATGCGGCCAGTCGTTGGGGTCTGAATTTCCAATGTCGAATACGGCTGAGCCACCATAAAATACGATTCGGGTGGCGCCGGACGGTTTATTAAAATCAAATTCCCTGCCACGGTAACCTTTAGAATTGACGTGAAGATTGGCTCCCGTACTGTTGGTGCCGTCGTGGGCTTTTGCTTCCAAAATATACCGGCTGATGACAGGGACATATTGAAGCGATTGTTGTTTCAAAGTTTCCGGTGTGAAAATTCCATGTTTCGAGAAAAGCCGTATATATGCCTCTGCGAGCACAAAGGAACACAGGCAAGAGAGAAGGATGAGCCAGCCAATATAGTGTCTGAACTTCATAATAAATGAAAAAAGAAAGCTGCTACCTCAATGACAAGTTTTTAGACTTCGGAAACCTTACCTAGTATAATGCCTCCAACCGATTAATAAAGGGGTTTCCATGGCGGCTCCGCGTGAAGAACAAATCAAGATCATCCCACTTTCAGAGAGGGTCAAAGCCTCTGTTATCATCCCTTTTTTCTATGCCGAACGGGAAAAGAACCTCGAAGGTCTGATCGAAGACCTGAAGTCGCAGACTTTCAAAGATATCGAGGTGATCATTTCTAGCGGAATTTCGCCGCAGGGGAGAGCGATCAACCAGGGGGCGAAGGTTGCTCGGGGGAATATTTTCATTGTTTTGGATGACGACAGCCGGATCGGGCATTCTAAAGTGATCGAAAACTTTGTACGGATTATCGAGGAAGATCCTTCGTGTGCCATGGTGGGGGCTTCGATCCTGACGCCAGAACATGCCAACCGGTTCCAGAAGATGACAGCCAAGCAGTTCCCAAGGTTCAATATGCCTATTGTCAAGGAATTGACCGACAGTGATTTGCCATGTCACGGGTGTGCTGCTTTCCGCAAAGACGTGTTTGTGTCGGTCGGGATGGAACGGGAAAATATTATACGTGGCCTGGATCCGGATTTTAGGGTGCGCATTCGAAAAGCCGGCTACCGTGTGGTACTTGCTCCGGATACTTGGGCTTATCATCCGCTGCCTCCGACTTTGTCGAAGTTCATCCGCATGTTTATCCGAAACGGGTATGGTTCCGCGTATGCGCAGGTTCATCATCCGGAGATCAATTATGATACGGATGAAAATATTGAAGAAAAGGGTTTTGTTCCGAAGCGTCCCTTTATTTACCGTATTTTTCGCTTTCCTGTCCGCTTGCTCAAGAGCCTCGTAACTTTCCAGTGGATTCGCTTTCTCGGATATACGGTCTACCTGATTGGTTACATCCAAGGCTATGTCCAATTTTCCTTCATGAAATCAAATCGATAAGTTGTCCTTATGAAAGTCTTACTTGTTAAATATCTCACGAAGTACCCGCCGATAGGTTTGGGCTATCTAGCGGCTGTCCTTCGCCAGCGCGGAATCTCAGTCGATATTATCGATTACCAGATCGATCGTTATGATGAGGCGCGTTTTAAGACGCGGATCCTTGAGCTTAAGCCTGATGTCGTCGGAATCAGTTGCCTGTCCTTTTACGTTAAACCTTGTTTTGAAATTGCCAGAATGGTCAAGGAGGTCAGGCAAGATTGCCATGTTGTCATCGGCGGTCCGCACGCGACTGGCTTGCCGGAACATTGCCTTAGTTTTGATGACGTCGACACGGTGATTGTTGGTGAGGGCGAACATACTCTTCCCGAGCTAGTCTTTGCGCTTGCGACTAAGAAAGACTTTTCTGCGATTCACGGACTCGGATATCGAATCAATGGCCGAGTTCAAATAAACCAGCCCCGGCCGATTATTGAGGATGTTGATTCAATTCCATATCCCGCCTTTGATCTCTTTCATTTGGATAAATACTATGAGCGCGCTGACCCGCACGGCATGGCCATGCGCAACAAACGTTACATGCCGGTATTGACTTCACGGGGTTGCCCATTTCGCTGTACTTATTGTCATCGGACGTTGGGCAAGAATTTCCGTCCTCGATCACCCGAAAATATTATCGGTGAAATGGAACTGCTGTATCACAAGTATGGCATCCGGGAATTTCATATAGAAGATGATGTTTTTAATTTGCAGATGGATCGTGCTAAACGAATCCTCGAGCTCATGTTGAAGAAGGGGTTGAAGGTAAGCGTGCAGCTGCCCAACGGGATGCGGATTGATTGCATGGACAAAGAATTAGCGGTATTGCTTAAAAGAGCCGGTACATTCATGACGGCGATTGGCATTGAGTCCGGGTCTCCAGAAGTGCTGAAGTCGATGAAAAAAGGTCTTCACCTTGATAAGGTTGAGAAGGGTATCCGGTTGCTCACCAACCAGGGCATTCTTGTATGGGGATATTTTATGATCGGATTCCCCGGTGAAACACGCACGCAGATGGAGGAAACAATCAAATTGGCATGCCGTCTTGGCCTCCACTTTGCCAGTTTTTCAATTGTGACACCATTTCCCGGTACCGAGCTTTTTGAAGCGGTTAGAAATAAAATTGATCTTAACGACTATTTCAAAGATCGTCTAACGTACAGCACACCCAAAATTCAGCTCTCCGAAGTCCCGGTGGTTCAAATTATCGAGGTGAAGAAGCTTGCCCTGAAAAGATTTTATTCGCCGTGGCGGATTCTTCGTATTGCAAGCCACATTTCAACCTTTAACGAGATTCATTTTTATTGGGAAAAGTTTAAGAAAAACATATTGAATCCCCGGTTCGGAAAATTGCCTCAAGCTAATTTAAAATAGCGAGCACGGAAGTTGATAAACGCTGACGGATTGTATTGCTTATCATCCGCCGTTGCCGACTATGTCGAAGCCGATCGATTTCAAGCGCGAGTCTATGCGTATCTTTTTTTGAGAGGGACAATGAAAGCATGAAAGTGTTTCTTAAAAAATGTTTTTTTTCGCTTTTTGCTCTCGCTCTCATTTTATCCTTTTTTGAACTTGTTCAGAGAGTCCGCCATCCTCAAACAAACTATGAAACTCTATATAATTCTAAAGGATTTCGAAACCATGAATTTGATTTGGAGAAAGCACCCGGGATGTTCCGATTGTTATTCTTGGGGGGATCTACGACCGTTGGTGTCCATTGTCAGCTCGAAGAAACTTTTCCGTACAGGGTCGGTCTTGCTTTAAGTCAAAAGTTTCCGAAGGGAAAAATCGAGGCAATTAATGCCGCAAAAACCGGAAAAACCTCCGCCTGGATACTTCGGCGGTTTCGGGAAACGCTGTCTTTGAGGCCGGATGTTGCAATTATTATGACAGGCTATAATGACAGTGCGCTTGTGTACCGCGAAAAACTGCACTTGGGTGCTGAGGATATCGAGATTATATGGCCCTGGTACGTTACGATGGACCGATGGTTTGCCCGGTACAGTGTCTTCTACGCCTCTTTAAGAGAAAAAATCGCCATTTTACTCTATCGCGCGCCCTATTATGCTTTTGACCGAACCATTGATTCGACAAATGGTGGTCAGCTGGAGCAGAAGGTGTGGTTTCGGGTATGTCCCGATTATTTTAGGACCAATCTTGAAAAAATTGTTCATCTTGCAAAAACCAACAAAGTCGATTTAATATTCATCAGGCCGCCTCTGAGTAATATCCGAAGCGAAAAGGATCCGCTTTATAAGGCTGCGTTTTTAAAACTTATGGATGAATTGGTCAGCATCGCCCAGAGATTCCAGATACCCATTATTGATTTGAGAGGGGTGTTCCCGACCGCGAATGAAAAATTATATTACTCAGACGGGCTTCACTTTACCGCATTGGGCAATCAGATGATTGCGGAGAAAATCACCGACTATTTGATGACGCATAAAGAAGATTATTTTTAACTGATTTGTCATCCTGGTTAGCCAGGACGGTTGTGTGCCTGCGTTCAATTTTCTCTTACGTGCAACAAAGCTTTGGCAGTATTGGCCCCAGCCTTTGGGATTATTACTGGACCTTCGCTTAATGCTTTTACGGTATAATCAATCACTGCATAATAGATGGCGTATCAATGCCAATTGGGTGAGAGGAGGCCCTGATGGATCAAAAAAAAATTTTGGTAGTCGATGATGAAGAGATTCTGATAAGAACCTTTGTCATCCTCCTTGAAAGAAATGGCTATGCGGCTTATTTTGTGAAGAACGGCGACGATGCGATTGAGATCGCGCATCAGATCTATTTTAATCTGATTATTTCCGATATGAGGATGCCGGGGAAAAACGGCTATGAAACCCTAAAGGGTATCAGGGAAGCGTACTCGAAGCAAAGGAAGCCCTGGCCGCCTGAGATCATTCTGACGGGTTATGCAAACGATGAAGAGTTGGAGAAGCAGGTGAAGGAATTAAAACCCTCCGTTTATTTGTACAAGCCGTTTGATATGGAAGAATTGTTGGGGCACGTGAAAAGGCTGTTAGGCGAAGTTCGATGACACACACGCGAAAATCAAGATCCTCCGGGAAAAGAAAGCCTGTCTGGCAAAAGGCTACTCCTCTGTTTAATCGCATGTGGGAGGAATGCCCGAGCTGCAAGAGCAAGAGGGTCCGGTACAGCGCGTTTCTTTTGAAGCATCTGGCGCGCCTTGTGACGGGCAGCCGGACGCGCTATTGCGCTGCGTGCGGGCAGAAGTGGTATTCGAAGATGGGGAAAACCTCTTCGACCATGAAAAAAAGAATACGAGTAGCGATTTTGCTCTCCTTTGTGGTTTTGCTGATGCTGGTTTTATGGCTGCTTTGCGGGCAAAAGACTGCTACGGAATTGGATGAGGAAGCAGGGCCGTATGTGTCAAATGCAAGCCCGGATGATGCAGATGTGCCAGTTTCGACGTAGCCAATAATTGCTTTACCCGGCTTTGGGAATGGGGGATAATTAGCGGCACAACGGGGTGATGGAGATAGGAGCAGGAAAAGGAGTTAGATGCTGATTGTGACGGGTGGGGCGGGATTCATCGGGAGTTGCCTGGTCTGGAAGCTCAATGAGCTCGGGCGCAGAGACATTCTGGTGGTTGACGAGAAGGGGACGGAACTGCCGAAGGCGAAGAACTGGAACCCGAAGACGGTTCTCGATTACATGGAAAAAGAAGACCTTCTGAAGGCGATCGCCAAGGGGAAGCTTGACCGGCATGTCGACGGGGTTTTCCATCTTGGGGCCTGTGCGGATACGACGGAACAGAACCGGGAGTACCTCGAGGAGGTCAATTACCGGTACTCCGTGCAGTTGGCCGAATGGGCGGTCAAAGAGGGTATCCGGTTCCTGTATGCCTCGAGCGCGGCCACTTATGGGGATGGCAGCCTGGGTTACTCGGACGACGATGCGATGAGCGCGCAGCTCAAACCCCTTAACCCTTACGGGGAATCCAAGCGGCTATTCGATGTCTGGGTGATCGAGAACCGCCTACAAAGAAAGCTTACTGGGTTCAAATATTTCAACGTTTATGGCCCGAATGAATACCACAAGGGCGATATGCGCAGTATGATCCACAAGGGCTATCAGCAGATCAAGAAGACCGGGCGGCTGAAGCTTTTCAAATCTTACAAGAGCGAGTACGCTGACGGCGGGCAGAAGCGCGATTTTGTCTACGTCAAAGACGTCCTCGACGTGATGATGTGGTTTTGGGATCACCCGAACACTTGCGGAATTTACAATGTCGGAACGGGGCGGGCCGAGACGTGGAACGAGCTTGGCCGGGGTATTTTTGAAGCGCTCGGCCTCGAGCCGAAAATCGAGTACATCGAAATGCCGGAGTCGCTGAAAAATCAGTATCAGTACTGGACGCAGGCGGATATGACGAAGTGCCGGGCGGCGGGGATGAAGCTTCCGCTTCGGCCGCTCAAGGAGGGGATCCGGGATTATGTCCTGAATCACCTCGAGAAGGCGGATGCCTACCTGCGGTTCGAAAACACGGGGCAACCACAGGGGAGTACGAAATGAGCGAGAAGGCGCAGGATTGGGGCCGCGAGCTGGCCCGGAAAATCAAAACGAAAAAAGCGCAAGTCGCGGTGATCGGCCTCGGGTATGTCGGACTTCCGCTCGCGCACGCGTTTGCCCAGCGGGGGTTCGAAGTCATCGGGATCGATCTGGATATCAACAAGATCCACGCCATCAATCACGCGAAGTCTTACATTCCCGACGTTCCGACCTCCGAACTGGCGCTGGTCGTCAAATCCGGCAAGCTGAAGGCGGTCAACAATTTCGAGTGCCTGATGCATGTCGACGCGGTGATCGTGTGCGTGCCGACGCCGCTGAACCGCGTCAAAGACCCCGACATGTCCTATATCCTTTCGGCGACGGACGCGATCGCAAAGCATCTGCACCCGGGCATGCTGGTGAGCCTCGAGAGTACGACGTATCCGGGTACGACCGAAGAGGTGATCCTCCCGGAACTCGAAAAGTCCGGGCTAAAAGCGGGGAAGGATTTCTTCCTCTGTTTTTCTCCCGAGCGGGTGGATCCGGGCAACAGCCGCTTCAAGACGCAGAATATCCCGAAGGTGGTGGGCGGGGTGACGGAGCGCTGCGGAGAACTGGCCGGAGCGCTTTACGGCAATATCACGACGGAGGTGGTCCGGGTCTCGAGCTCGCGCACGGCGGAGATGGCCAAGCTTCTCGAGAACACGTTCCGGATCGTCAATATCGGTCTCATTAACGAATTGGCCATGGCGGCCGATAAACTTCAGGTCAATATTTGGGAAGCGATCGAGGCGGCGAAGACCAAGCCTTTCGGGTTCATGCCGTTTTACCCGGGGCCCGGGATCGGCGGCCACTGCATCGGCGTCGACCCGCTCTATTTGTCGTGGAAGGCCCGCGTGCACGGCCAGGACCTGCACTTTATCGAGCTTGCGCGGCGGATGAACATCGGAATGCCGCAGTACGTGGTCTCGCAGGCGGTGTACGCGCTCAACCGGCATCTTGGCAAGGCGATCAGCCGTTCGCGCGTGCTGGTGCTTGGGGTTTCGTACAAAAAGGACGTCTCCGACATCCGCGAGTCTCCGGCGCTGGACGTGATCGAGAAGCTGCACGGGCTCGGGGCTAAACTGGCCTATCATGATCCCTACGTTCCCAAGATCGATCATGAAGGGGTGAAGCTTTCGTCGATCCCGCTGACGGCGGCGAACGTGAAAAAGCACGACCTTGTGATCATTACGACCGACCACACCGGGATCGACTACGGTATGGTGGTCGAGCAAAGCCGTCTGATTTACGATACTCGGAATACTCTCAGAAAATTCAAAAACGAAAAAATCGTGAGGCTCTAATGTCTAAGAAAATGACGTGTCTTGTTACCGGCGGTGCTGGGTTTATTGGGTCTCACATCGCGGAGGCCCTGGTCGCGCGCGGTTACCGCGTTCGCGTGTTCGATAACCTGTCTACCGGCCTGATCTCGAATTTGAGCGGGATGGGGTCCCGCGTCGAGCTCATCAAGGGGGACGTACGAAACATGAGGCAGGTCCGCAAAGCGGTCCGCGGCGCGGATTATGTCTTCCATTTGGCGGCAAACCGAGCGGTCCTGCGCTCGGTGGATAACCCGCTTGAAACCAACGAAGTGAACGTGACCGGGACGCTCCAGCTCCTGATCGCTGCGCGTGAGGCCAAGGTCAAACGGTTTATTTTCACCTCGTCGTCCTCCGTTTACGGCGACACCGAGAAGTTTCCGTGTGTCGAGAATGATTTGCCGCGCCCGCAGTCGCCCTACGCGGCTTCGAAGATCATGGGCGAGTATTACTGCAAGCAGTTTACCGACCTCTACGGCCTGAGCACGGTTTCGCTCCGGTATTTTAACGTGTTCGGACCGCGCCAGAACCCGGAGTCGCGGTATTCGGCCGTGATTCCTATTTTCATCGAATGCCTGCTCAAGAGAAAATCGCCGGAAATCCACTGGGATGGGAAGCAGTCGCGGGATTTCTCCTACGTGGATAACGTCGTGCACGGCAATCTCCGCGCGATGAAGGCCCCGGGCGTCTCAGGCGAGGTCTTCAACATTGCCTGCCACGAGGAGTTCTCGGTGCTCGACATTTTCAACGGCATCAAGAAAATCCTCGATATTCCGGACGTCAAGCCCGTGTTTTATCCCAAGCGGGCAGGGGATGTCCGCCGCACGTTCGCCGATATCAACAAATCGAAGCGCCTCTTGAAGTTCAAGGTTCAGACCCGGTTTTACCCGGGCTTGGAAAAGACGGTGGAGTGGTTCTTGTCAGAGCGGAGTTCTCAATAATGCGCAGGGCTCTTCTCTTGGGCATGCTGATGGCCGGATTGGTTTGTGCCGGTACGGCCTTTGCTCAGGAAGAGGAAAAGGTCCCGCCGCCTCCGGCGCGTAAGGCCCGGGTCGCCAGGAGCGTGAAGATCGAGCCGATAGAACCGGCTGCTGCGGCCCCCCAAGAGCAGGGGGAAGTCCTTTTCGCGAAAAAAATCGCGATCGACACGAATAAGGACGGGAAGCCCGACCGGTTCGAGTATTATGACGAGGGCAAGCTGACCCGCCTCGAGGCCGACGGCAACGGCGACGGCAAGATCGACGAGTGGGGTACTGTCGAGGACGGCCGCCTGGCGAAGGCCGAAAAAGACACCGACGGCGACGGCAAGCCTGACAAGTGGATCACCTATTAGGACAAATCCTCTCAAGTAGTGCCCTTTTTGCCATCCTGGCGCCCCCTAATCTCCCCATTCAAGATTGTTCCTATAACATCCGATCATTTAGGTAGGACTTTTGTGTAGAAAAAGGCCCCTTGAGGGGGTCCGTGTGTGGGCTTTATTGTGGACCGACAGCAACCGTGCATCTAACGCCGCCGGGTGAGATATGACGACTGAAGCGAAGCGCATTTTAATCATCGACGACGACAGGCTTGTCCTGGAAACGCTCACCAAGCTTTTTCTGCACGACAGCTGGCAGGTGGATGCCTGCGCGAACGGGGAGGAGGGCCTTGAGAAGGTCCGTTCGGCGTCGTATGAATGTCTGCTCATGGATATCCGGATGCCCGGCATGACCGGGCCGCAGGTCTTGAGCAAGATCCGGGACCTCGAGCACGAGAAGGTGATCGATCCTCAAAAAGTTATCTTCATGACCGGTTTTTCGGACGAGCAGGCCCCCATCAAGGCTTTCGGGCTCGGGGCCTGTCAATACGTCTACAAGCCTCTCGACGCCCGGGATTTGCTTCAGAAGGCGAATGCCTGTGTGGCGGCCAAAAAGATCCTGGATCAATACGGCGCTCTTGCGGAAGAGGATTTGAGCAAGGAGCTGAAGCAGATCCGCAAGCTCTATGACCGGGAAAGCATCGACCGGAAAGCGGATATCTTGGCCGCCCAGCTCCATATCAAGCTCAAGCACATCAAAGGTTGTACCTACGACCCGCGCTTCTTCCAGGGCAATATCGAGAACCCCTTCGGGATTATTCAGATTCCGCTCGGGGTGATCGGGCCCATTACGATCAAGGGCAAGCATGCCCGCGGGGACTTTATGGTCCCGATGGCCACGACTGAAGGCGCTCTTCTGCTGACCTATGATTTGGGGAGCCGCTTGTGCCGCATGGCCGAACCGATCGAAACCGAGGTGGTTTCGAAGGTGGTGCATATCTCTCCGATGTTTCCGATAAAAACCAACGAAGATAAGCAGATTGCCGAGCTGCTCGACCGGGAATACGAGAGCCTCAAGGCGATCGCCGAAAGCGGCAGTTCCCATACGAAGCTCCTCGGAATCGACCGGATGCGGATCGGGGACAACTACGTGCTGAAATTCAAATACGACACGATGGATGCGCATGGTCTCAACATGATCAACCAGGCGAGCTACAATGCCTGCAAGTTCATCCGGAGCCGACTGGGCTTTCCGTTTTACCACCGCTCCCATTACAGCGGGGTTAAGCATCATGCGGCCTTGAACGAACGGGCGGGTTACGGCCGGGTGGTCCGGGCCCGGGCCCACCTGACTTCGAAGGCTCTGGCAATGCTCAAAGTTTCCGCGCCGCAGATGAAGGATTTCTTCGACCGCTGTACCGAATGCGGGCAGGCCGCGGGTATCCTTTCGGTGAATGTGCACGCTGCGAACGCGATCACCGCGATTTTTATGGCCTGCGGGCAGGACGTCGCGGACCTGAGCAGTTCGCACGTCTGCGCGACTTCGGTTCAGCTGGCCGACGAAGGCAAAGGCCTCATCGTGGAGTGCGTCCTCCGGAATTTGCTGGTTGCGACGGTCGGCGGCGGGACGGGGCTTGGGACGCAAAGCGAATGCCTGAACATCATGGGATGCCTCGGGACGGGGAAATCCGACCAGTTCGCCGAAATCGTCGCTGCGACCGTTCTGGCGGGAGAATTCCCGACCGCGGCCGCGGTCATCAGCGAAACCTACGTGGATATCCACAATAAGTACGGAAGGAATAAAGCTAAACTGGTCCCATGACCAATTCCCTGTCCGTTTTTTTTCTGATCTCCTCGGTCATGACTTTCCTTCTCGGCCTGTGGGTGTACGGGCGCCAACCGAAAAACCCGATCAATTTCAGCTGGTTTATTTTCTGCTTTTTTGTTTCCCTCTGGAGTTTCGGCCTGGGGGTCCTGACGCAAACGTCGAACGAGCGGGTGGCGAACATTTTCTATTTCGTCCATTACCTCGGGGCGATCAACCTCCCGGTGGCATTCCTCTATTTTATCCAGGTCTATTTCAAGCGGGATTCCCGCGTGACCCCCGCGGTGGCGGCCGGGATTGTTCTCGCCCTTCTCCAGTGCGGCCTCTTTTTGAAAGGGGACCTCGTGGCCCCTTTGTCGCCGAAGTGGGAGTTCCTGTTTTATACGAATCCCGGGAAATTTTACCCTGCCTTTATGGCGTATTTTTTCCTGTATGTTCTCTACAGTTTTGTTTTGATGCTGCAATCGATTTTTCGCGAGACGAATACGGGAGAAAAACAAAAAAAATTATTTCTTATGGCCGCAACAGCCATCGGCTACCTTTCGGGCTCCTCAGCGTTTCTCCTCGTCTACGTCGATAAGCTTCCGCCTTATCCGATCTATATTTTTCTTCTGTTTCCGATGATCACGACGTACGGCATCTTCAAGCACCGGCTGCTCGATGTCGAAGTCATCGTCAAAAAAACGCTCGTTTTCACCGGCCTCTTCGCCATGATCATGACGATCGTCGTGGCGGCGACGGCCCTTACGCAAACTTATCTCGGGAAGACCCTGAGGCTCCATCCGGCGGTGTCGACGGCATTTGTCGTCATGATTGCCATGATCCTTTACGATCCCCTGCGTAAGCTCCTCTCGAACCTGACGGACAAGTACCTTTTTCAGAAGACGTTCAAGCTGACCAGCATGGCAATGCAGGCGAGCGAGGCGATTGCGCTGGTGCAGAGCTTGAAGTGGCTCTCGCGCCGGATTGTGGCCTTCCTTGTGACGAAGTGCAGGATCCGTAACGCGGTCATCTATGTACGGAGCCAGACCCATGAAGTCTTTCACCGGGGCGCGTGGAGGGGGTATCCGCAGACGGTCCTCCCCATGCCGCTCATCGAGACCCACCAGGCGCTCATTCGGCGGCTCGAGCAGACCCGCCGCCCGCTCGAAATCTACCGTCTCCAGGACGAGCTGGGGCACCGCAGGTCCACCGACTATGCCGCGATTGAAATCCGGGAGATCCTGGCCGTCTTCCATGCGCTCAATGTCGAGCTGATCGTGCCCAGCTTCATCCGCCGGCGGCTCGACCTCGAAGGCATCGGGAAAGAAAGGGTCCCTGGCGAGGAAGACGTGGAGATGCGCAATATTCTCATGTTGGGAGGGAAAAAATCCGACGAGCCGTATTCGGACGACGAGCTCGAGGTCTTCTACAGCCTGGCCCAGGAGTCGGCGATCGCGGTGGAAAACGCACGGCTCTACGACGAGGCCATCAAGAGGACGGCACTCCTTGAGCGCATGAACCGGGAGCTGGCCGATATCAACGCGCGGCTCCAGGTGACCCAGGCGTCATTGATCGTGGCTGAGAAGAATGCCACGATGGTCGGGATGGCCAAGGCGATCGGTCACGAGATCAACAACCCTCTGACGAGCGTCATTCTGCCGGTAGAAAAAATACGAAGGGAGACCGGGCGGCTTTCGCAGTTCTTCAAGGAGAAGGTCGCGCCGTTGATCGGCGAGGAAGACCGTGCGAAGATCGAAAAGGCCCTGGGCGAGATCGACAAGTCGAGCGAGCGGGCGAACCGCTCCGCCTACCGCATCAACGCCGTGGTCCACACGCTGACTCATATCCTCAAGAACTCGAAGGAAGGGATGCAGCCCCTGAGCCTGATCGTTTTGTGCCGCGAGGCGGTCGAGGCGACCCGGTTTTCGACTTATGAAGAGAACCTGACGGGCTGCGAGATCGTGCTCAACATCGCGTCCAATCTGATCATCATGGGGAACCTGGACCAGCTCCTCCAGGTCTTCATCAATCTGATCAAAAACGCCTATGAGGCGATGTCGAACCCACGGGACCGGCGCATCGAGATCGCGGCGGACGTCGACGCGGCGGACCGGCGCATGGCGCACATCGAATTCAAGGACAACGGCCCCGGCATCCCCCCGGAGATCCTGCCGAAAATTTGGCTCCAGGGGTTCAGCACGAAGGAAAAACACGGGAGCGGCCTCGGCGTGCCGGGCCAGGGCCAGGGATTGTTTGTTTGTAAGCACATGATCGAATCCCTGCACAAGGGGACGATCTCGGTAGAAAGCACGATGGGCCAGGGGACTACGTTTATGATACGGCTGCCTCTGGCGGAGGACTGCCAAATCCATGAATAAAGCGCTCGTAGTGGATGACGAAGAGGATATCTGCGACCTGCTGGGAGAAGAGCTCGAGCGTTTCGGGCTCGAGGTCAGCACGGCCAATATCGGCGAGACTGCGGTCCAGTTGATCGAACAGTCGCAGTGGCTTTTGTGCGTGTTCGATATGAAGCTCCCCACGACGATCTCCGGTCTCGATTTGATCCGGCTGGTCAAGGCGAAATCTCCCAAGACGATCGTCGCGGCGATGACCGGCTACGTGGACGTCGCGCTCCAGCAGGAAATCGAAAAAGCCGGGGCAGACGTGTATCTTTCAAAGCCCGACGATTTGCGCCGGGACGTGTTTCACGAAAAAATAAAGGCCCTTCTGGAAGGCCGCCCGGGGCCCCAGGCATGAAATCGATCCTGTTCGTCGATCAGGACAGGGACGTTTGCGCGTTGGCCGGGGAGGCCGGGGAAACCCTGAGCGATTGCCATCTTGAAGTTTACCCGACCCTGGCCCGTGCCGAGGCAGCAGCGGGCGTCAGTGATCCCGCGGTGGCGGTGGTTGACGGCATGTTCGGCGAGAAAGAGCTGCTTTTTTTCCTGGAGCGGATGCATGGGCGTTTCCCGGACCTGCCGATCGTCGTTTTGGTTCCCGAAGTCGATCTGATCGTGGAGCCCGGCTTCATCGAGGATTTGAAGCGCCGCGGGGCGCGGGTGATGGCCAAAACCGAGGTCTTCGGGACGGGGGAAAAGCTCCTGGATTTTTTTCAAAGCTTCCGCTGAACCTCATGGTATTATCCTTCCGAATGGGAGTGCGAATCATTATATGAAAAATTACGATTACGTCATTGTCGGGGGCGGGATCATCGGGACCTCGATCGCGCGGGCCCTGGCCGTCAAAAAGAAGGGCGCAAAGATTGCCCTGTTTGAGAAGGAGCCCCGGCTCGGGATGCACGCAAGCGGGCGCAATAGCGGCGTCATTCATTCGGGCATCAATCAGAAATCGGGGACCCTGAAGGCGCGCTTTTGCCTCGAGGGGAGCCGCCTCCTGCGCGAGTATTGCCGGATGCACCAGGTTCCGATGGTCGAATGCGGCACGTTGGTGGTCGGAAGGAACGAGCGGGAGCGTGGAATTTTGGAAACGCTCCTGGAATTGGGCCGCGCTTGCTCGGTTCCCGGAATCACTCTTTTGAGCGGGGAGGAACTGCGCCGGCGTGAGCCGCGGGCGGCCGGAGAGGCGGCGTTACTGTCGCCGACCGGTGCGACGGTCGATTCGATGGCGCTCCTGGAAGCGGTTGCCGAAGAAGGCGGCTCGTGGGGTGTCGATTTCCGGTTCTCGAGCCAAGTCCTTCACGCGGAGCCCGGCCGCGTCCAAACGGCGTCCGAAAGTTTCGGCGCCGCTCATGTGATCAATTGCGCCGGCTTGTACGCCGACAAGATCGCCCACCAAATGGGGGCCGGCGCGGGCTACTCGATCATTCCTTTCCGCGGCGAATACATGGAGGTCAAGCATTGCCCGGTGAATACCATGATCTATCAGCCGCCGGACCTTCGCTTTCCGTTTTTGAGCATCCACCTGACGCGCGAGACCGACGGGCGGGTGCTTGCCGGGCCGAGCGCGATCCTCGCCTTCGGGCGCGAGGCCTACGACAAACAGTGGGTCTTGCCGGAGCTTGCCGAGATCGTGACGAACCTGGCGCTCTGGAAACTCATGACGCGCCCCGATTTCCTGAAGCTTTGCGCGGACAACTTCCTTATCTCGGTCTCCCGCCGCCATTTTTTCAGCCAGATCAAGGGGCTTCTGGCCGATCCGGCGGGCGTCGAAATCGTTCCCGCGCGCTCGGGGATCCGCGCGCAGATGATCGACCGGCAGGGAAATCTCGTGAACGATCTTTTGGTCGAAAAGGGCGAAAAATCCACCCATGTTCTCAACGCTGTCTCGCCGGGCATGACCTGCGCGCTTGCTTTCGCCGATTACGTCATCGACGAATACGTTCCTTAGGCGGGAACAAAGCAATGGAAATATCGCTCGAAAGCCGTTAAAATCCAGCACAGATCTATCGAATAAGAGGAGCGGGGCATGGCGGCGGAAGGTTCCAATCAGGACAAAACCAATACGGATCGCAGAAGGTACGTGCGGGTGGACATCTTCGCTGTGACCCGGTATTTTTGTCCCGTCCGTGAGCGGGAGGTCGGAGTTCAGACCCGGATTTCGGACATCTCCGAGGGGGGGATGAAGCTCATGACCTTCGACGAGGGGATCCCGGTCGACGCCGAAGTCACGATCTATTTCGCCATTCCGGCGTCGGAAGGTGCCAAGGAGCGGCAGGTGGGGATCATCGGGCAAATCCGGCACACCGGTCTCGCCCAAGACGACGTCTACCGCTCGGGCCTGGAGTTCGTGCGGCTCGACGAGTCCAACAGGACCGCGATTCGGGATTATGTGGCGGCCAAGCTCAAAACGTCGGGACCTTCGGCTTAGATGGCGGCTTCTCTTCACGACCATTTCATGCTGGAAGCGCTGAAGCAGGCGAAGATCGCCCTTGAAAAAAACGAGGTGCCGGTCGGGGCGGTGGTGGTCCATCAGAACCGGATTATCGCGCGAGCGTACAATCAGATGGAAATGCTCCGGGACCCGACGGCGCACGCGGAAATGATTGCCCTGACACAGGCCTCCGAGACCTTGTCGGAGGGCGCCAAGGGCCACCGCGGGTCACTCGAGGGAACCACGCTTTATGTGACGCTCGAGCCGTGCGTAATGTGCTCGGGGGCGCTGGTTCTGACCAAATGTAAGAGCGTGGTTTACGGGGCGCGGGACCCGAAAGCGGGCGCCTGCGAAAGCCTTTTCCGGATCACGCAGGATGAACGGCTGAACCATCAGGTGCAGGTGCTCGGAGGGGTCCGGGAGGAAGATTCCCGGTTTTTCCTCCAGGAGTTTTTTCGCTCGTTGAGAAAAGAAAAAAGATAGTCACAATTTCCGTCCGAAATTCTGTATGAACACGGAGAGGTCGCATAGCCCGGTCGAGTGCGCTCGCTTGGAAAGCGAGTAGGCCGCAAGGTCTCAAGGGTTCGAATCCCTTCCTCTCCGCCATTTTTCCCATGAAAAATGACGGTATCACCTTGGTTCAATGAAAACCAAGTGTGATACCGCCAGTGAAGGGATTCGGCTCTTCCTCCCCGTTTTCCCCTTCGAACGCTTCCCCTCGGGATGATGCCATGTTTTAGGCCCCTTATCAGAGCGGACCATTCTGAAGCCAACTGCATTTTGGTCGTGACTTTTCTGCAGCTTTTCTTCTCAAAAACCGTTCTCCCGCAAATGCAAAACATGAGCGTTGACTCTAATGTTCACCCAATGTATATTGTTCACTAATTAGTGAACAATAGGAGCTGGATAAACATTATGAATAATACTGAGAAGACAAGGAACGTATTTGCAGACAAGGCAAGTTTCATTTTAAGGAAGATGCTTTCCAATCCCGATCAGAAGTGGGTGACGCGCGATTTTGTTGGCGGAGAGGGGGTTAGCGTCGGCATGGCGCAAGGAATCCTAGAGACGATGGCCAAGGCGGGATATATCGAAAGGACCAAGCGGGGGCCGGACAGTTTTAGCGTGTTGACGAACAAAGAAAAACTGTTCAAAGACTGGTGCGGAGAGTATCGCTTCGACCGGAATAGGGTCGACACCTATTACTCGTCCGATAAGGGCGTCCTTGCGAAGCTCAAGGAGCATCTTAAGGACAAGGATTACGCGCTGACGCTTCACGCGGGCGCCAATCTGATAACATCGTTCGTGATTACTGACCAAGTGCACTTTTATTTGCGGGCGGAGAATTGGGACAAAGATGTTCTCGATCTGCGACAAAGGCTTGACCTGAAGGAACTTGTACGTGGCGGCAATATTCATATCGTTCGCCCCTATTATCAGAAAAGCGTATTCTTTAATTCACGGGTGATAAGGGGTTGCAAGGTTGTTTCCAATCTTCAGCTTTGTCTGGACCTCCATGGTTATCAGCCGAGGGGGAAAGAACAGGCGGATTGTCTCAAGACGGTATTGGCGGAAAAAGGGAAGAGTTTTTATGGCTGTTAATAAGATCGAGGCTGTTTTCTTTGCTGTCCTTGGGGACCTGAAGGATTACCTTCCCGACCTGACGATCGTCGGAGGGTGGATGCCTTATGTCTATTCGAATTTCCTTTGGAAAAATTCTGTGAAGAGGCCGGTCACGACAGTGGATATTGACTTCGGGGTAGACGCGCCAAGAAACTCGAGGTATCCCAAAACAATCTTTAAAATGCTTTCAGGGCTGGATTATACCGAGCGGCACCCGCGCATGGACCGGATGTTCCCAGTTGTACTTCTTAAGGAGAGGATTCCTGTTGAATTCATCACGGATCCGGCTGTGGACATCACGGCGGTAGAGGCGCTTGTGGGTGTCGAAATGCAGATCAACAAGATTGAGAAGTTCGATTTTCTCTTAAAACACCGATGCTCGATCACTGTCCAGGCCCCGCGAGGCAAGGGACCGTATGGGCTGAATTGTCCCACGCCAGCGGCCTTTTTGTATCATAAGGCGGCGACCTTCATCGACCGCATGAACAAAGAGAAACAGGCCAAGGATCTGTACTACATGTATTTTATCCTGCGTTATGCCCCAGACATCAACGCGATCCTAAAAGAAATTTCTCAATTCAGCAAAGAGGGCTATTTTCAAAGCGTGTCTGAGAACCTAGCGAAGTTCTTCGAAGGAGTTTCAAGCCCTGGATGTCTGATGATTGAGCGAGAGAACGGACCAGATGAATTCCTGTATGATCTGCGGCGGGATATCTTGGAGCGTTTCAGCGAGCTCCGGGTAGTCCTGTAAAGGCAGCCTCATCGAAACAACCCTTATCTATTCCCACCAGACCACGGACCACCTGCGTGAAGCGGTTTAGGGGCCGAATAGCAAATTTCCTCTTGATTGCGAATGTCTGCGATAACTTATTGAAGATCAGCCCCTTCTGTTTTTGATTGGCGCCCCGATATCGTTTTTGCGTCATCGTGACAGGTCCTCTCTTAGCGCTTCTCGTCATTAGAGTTACCTCCGTTGGATAACACTTTTAGATGACGGCACTCCATTTTTGTAGGTAACCACTCATACGATTCCATGCGGTCGTTTGACCAGAGGAAAAACAGCGGCTATCCTTTATCTAACTTCATTCTCTAAAAGGATTTGAACAAATGATGCGAGTTGAGAAAATAAATCATGCTGCAGCATCGTTAAAGACTGTCGCAGCCTTTACGCTCCTATCCTTCATCACAACCCAATCTATAGTGCCTGTTCCAAGAGGCTTTGCGCAAAATGCTCAGGTTTCGGGAGGTGATTCTGTCTCCGTTTCGACCGCGCAAGTTCTTAATGATAAAATCGCGGTTCCTCCCGAACTTGGAAACAAGGAAGAATCTTTTCAAGGGACCTCCGGCAAGACCATTCTTTTCATTCAGGATGCGCACGATTCTCTTGAAGCTCAAGAGAATATCGCAAAACTTATAAACTATTTCGTTGCGAAACATGGTATCAAAACGGTTTTTGAGGAAGGGCACGAAGGACCGGTGCCCACAGACAAATTCTTCGGCTTTATCAAAGACCCCGCCATTAAACAAAAAGTCTCGTATTTTCTTCTCGATCAGTTACGACTGGGAGGCGCCGAATACGCTCACGTTAATCGTACGCAAGATTTCGATCTCATCGGGATTGATAGTCTGAATCTTTATGCCGCAAATATCAAAGCCTATCAGGATGCTGCAAAGAACCGGAAGGAGATTGAAGCCGATCTCAATGAGCTTTTTGGGAAAATGGCAATCCTTGCCAATCAATATTTTCCGAGAGAATTGAAGCAGTGGCTCCGGTTGAAAGAACTGGCCTCAAAGGGGAAGCTGCCTCTCCTCGACTATTTGAAAAAATTACGATCCTTGGACGTTACAACAGGAGCCGGGCGATCGTCGCAAGAATATCCTGCGCTATCTATTCTCCTTGCCGCAGAGACGATAAAAGACCAAAAATTAATTGTACGGTTGAATGCCCTCGATTTCAGAGTGGTTTTTGAAGAAATAACCCGATGGGAAAAAGATTTCTCCAACCGATGGCTTCATCACGAAAAAGACAAACAGATCTTTGACTATTATCAGGGATTAGCTCTTTTAAAGCGTCTCAACCGGATCGAATTAACTCAGGCCGAATACGAGGCGGTAGAGGGAATCTTGCAAAAGATCAAAACCCGGGAAATAGCGGATTTTATTGCCTCTTTAACCCATCAGTCTTTGGTTCTCTCAAGAGAGTGGGAGCAACATATCAAAGATGCTATCCAATTTTATGCGGCGGCTCAATCACGGGATCGATCGATTCGCCAATCTCTCGAGAATTTTCTTGAGAATGAAAAAGAAGACACGGCGGTCCTTGTTTTTGGCGGTTTTCATGCGAATGCCATCAAGGAACTTTTTCGTGAACAAGGGATTTCGTATATCGTTGCCTCACCCAAGATTTCCAGGGTTGATAAGAAGCATCAAGGCTACTATCGTGAGCTGATGTCCGTGGGGCACCAACCTTTCGAAGCCCCTTTCCTCGCCGCCCGTGCTGCCAAACCGCCGAGCATTTTTTACTCAGCAACCGGTGCCGGCACAGAAGCGTCTGTCCGTTTTGAGCTCAGAGCCATTGCTGACTCCGTGGAAGCACTTGGCACCCATTCCGATCCGGAATTGATTGAACGCAGCCTCGCTCGTTTCAATCAAGTTCAAGAGGCTTCGTCTGCCGGCTCATTGTCCAAAATATCCAAGGTTCGTTCCGAGGGGCGTATGTCGGAACCGGGACTTCCGATTCTGGGCAAGACCCCGGCGGAGGATCAACGCCGCGCTTTTGCATGGATTCCTCTTCACGTTGCCCGATCCGTCCCGCAGATTGACAACATTGCGGTCAGTCTTACGAATTGGTGTCCGGTCCGTTGCGCTTTTTGTTTTATGAAAGCAGTTCCGGATAAGAAAAAGAGTCAATCATTGAGCGACGAAGCCTTGGGAAGAGTGCTTCGTTATGCCGAGGAAAAACGCGTGCGTCGGCTTGATTTGTATGGAGGAGAGGCTCTCGGTGAGATGGATGCGGTTTTGCGAAGTATCCGGGAAGCGGCTGTTCAGAGGATCTCTATCACCACGAGCGGTTATTTTGCCGGGACGGAGAAGCATACCGAAGAAGTCCTTGATCGGTTGCTTACAGCTCTCGAAGAAAGAGTCCGCGGGGGCAAGGCTCCGGTTAAAATCGATTTTTTTGTCAGCTTTGACGAGTTTCACGCCCGAGTGCCTCGCGCAAATATCATTCATATCATTAAAATATTCGAAAACTATTGGGACACCAAGTACTCTGATTTCTCCTTTGAGCTCCGGGGAATCTTAATGCCCAGTGATCCCATTCCCGGATTAGTCGATGAGCTGGGCGGCAGGATTGTCGAGAATCCTAAAAAGCAAAATGCCAAAATTGAACAAGTTGAACTTCCGTCGGGTTACCGATTTAAGGTCAAATACTTGGAAATGAAACTTCTTGAGGATATGCTCGACACCGAACTGGCCAATAAGGATTTTGACAGGGTTTATGAGCAACGTTTGGAGGAGGATACCCTTTTCGTCGGAAGAGGTAAGGAAGGAGGGGTAAGCCTTGACGTCAGCTACGACGGTACGGTGACTTTACAGGAGTATTTGGCGAATGATTTTCCGTTAGGAAACGTGAATGATGAGCACGCTTTTCAAGAAGTCGATAAGCGATTAATTTGGGACCCTCTGGTCGTGGTCTTGCGCGAGATCGGATTAAAAACGGTTTTAGACATTGCGGCACGTTTGCGTCCCAAGATAAGAGAACGGTCGATTGCGGCGAACAATCTGTACCTGGCTGTATCCGACATTCTGGCAGATGCCTCCTTGAGGGATTATGTTTATAGGGAATTAATTCAATTGATCGAGAGACCTCAGGGTGTCCCGACTGTACGGTCCGAGGTGCGAGGGGAAAATCAGACCGTTGCGGCGGAACCGGATAAGGCAATCACGCACGGCCCGTTGACCGCCGGCTCGCTCGACGCTATCAGGCAAATCAAACGGAAACTTGTCGAGGAGCTCGATGCGATGCGGATTGGCTTGGAAGACCCGGCCCTTGCCGAAATCGAACGCGTGCGGGTCAAGTGGTTCGGGATACTTGATTTGCTCGAGGAACGCGTGAGGCGTGGGAAAGTGCTTCTCAATTCGGATTGGCGGATCCGCCGTTCAGAACGAGGGTTTCCCCCTGTGCCCGAAGCAGTGTCCGGGGAACTCGTGATGATCGGGTTGCCTGGGACCTTCGATCCCATGCATTTGAACCACATCGATACCCTGCTGGAGGCTTTATCCTATGTCACCGGCTTGGATTCCCCGATGCCCAAAACGGTTGCGGCCTTTGTGGCGCCACTTGGGGATCTCAGTGAAGGGCCGGGGGGCGGGATATGGAAAGCCGATAAGCAGCCGGCCCATCACCGTCATAACGTCGCCCAGCGATTCGCGGAGATTTTTTCGCCCCTGATTCAAACGTCTTATTTGAGCCTGGATTATCCTTCGGGGAACGGGATCGAGAATGTCCTCCGGTTATACGAAGCAAACCGTTCCCGTTTCGAATGGGGGACCCTGTTCGTTGCGGGGGGGAGCGAGGCGGTCCGGCACTGGGTGGCGGGGCCGGACAAACAAATCCTCCTGAGTTATGAGAAGAAATACCCGCGGGAGCCGCTCCACATCCTCGTGGAGCCTGAGACGGACCTTGTCGACCCAAGTCTTTATGAGGATCTGCCGGCGAAAGTCCATTTCCTGCCCCGGAAAAATATTCTCGATCTGCGATCGACCGCCGTGCGTAAAACAAGCCGGTTTTCGCTATTTCCGCGCGGTGCCCGCAACTATATTCGTCAGCACGGACTCTACGGCGCGTCGCCTTTGTTTGTTCCCCAGGCCGCCGGCAGCGATGGCCAGGGTTCGTTTCTTGCCCAGGTCGTTCGTGCGCTGGATCCTCAGATCATCGTAAGCGATTATGACTTTACCCTGGCCCAGCCTCAGTTGACGCCTTTTGACGCCCCGCAAAATCAGCAAAATTTACAAGAGGCGGTCCAGCGCCTTAAGGAAAAGCGGGTCTTGGTGATCGAGACCGGACAGCCGCTCGAACAGGCGATGGTGAACATCGTGGCGCCTTTGCGTTCGGCCCTGTCCGGAGATCCCGAAGCCCTTTCGCGTTTTTATTTGGTTTATAGCCAGGACGGGGGCGCCCTGGGTTTCGATAACAACGGCGAAATGATTCACTATTGGAGACCCGAAAATTTGCCGGCAGCGCAGCGCCTGCAATACATTCAAGCGCTTGGGGCCTCTTTCTATCAAAGACTCGGTGAGCGAATCAGCACGGAAGGAGCCCGGTTTCCGGTCCGCTCCGAAGATCTGCGTGCCGCAAAAGAAAGGTTTGAACGCGAGGTGGACCGGCTTTCGGCCGCCGGGGAGCTGGAAAAGGTTTGGAGCGGGTTTTCTTTGAACATTGAGCTGCTGCCACCCGAACTGATCGGTCCCGCTTATATTCAGGATGCGGGAGACCGCGTGACTCTTGAATTGGGCCGGGCACACCGGGATTTCAAAAAGTGGTTTGACGCGAGTGTCAGAGACATCCAGAAAGACATGCTTGTCGATCCGAAGCTCGGGATAGGCGTCGAAAGTTTGAGGGACATCGAGGGGAAGCAAATCAAAGCGCTGAGCGGTCCCACCTTTGTCAGCATTGCGCGTTCCGTGAAAGGATCGAGGGTTCGTGAGCTTGTCAGGGATTTCATCGTTCCCGGGCTCGAGCTCCGGGACCGGTTGGGAATCGTTGTGATGGGGGACAGCTCGGTCGATGTGCCGATGATGAACCCGTATTTGTGGGAAGACACGATTCGTGGCCGGTTCAGAAGCACATTGCGCGTGGAGGTCTTGCCGGTCTATGTCGGCCGGGAACCCGATGTGATCATGAGCCTCGGCAGAGAAGTCGTTGTATCGCCCCTGCCGGCGACGGAAGGGGGGAATCTTGTTTTAGCCGCGATTGGCGCGAAGGGGCCGCAGCAGGGCGTTCCTCCCGTGCGGTTAAAGGGTGGCTCGATGGCTCGCGTTTATCGGTATCAGCGTGACGGCGTTTGGAGAGTCCGCAAAGAGGCCGCCGGCCGGGGACGGCAGAAGCTCGTCAATGAAATCAATTGGATTCTCCACCTGCCGGAAGATTTGAAACCGCATTTTCCAGAGGTTTTGACCTACAACATGACGGAAGAGACGGCCTTTTACGAAATGCCTTTTTACGGCGAGATGATGACGCTGACCCATGCGATTATCATGGGGCGTATGAGCCCTCAGGAGGTGATGGCGATTTTGGGGCGTGTGATTTCCTTTGCGTCCAACGAGATGGCCGCAACGGACAGGCAAGAGCCGCCGGCCGACTATTTGGGCTTTATTGTCGATAAAATCCGCCGGCGTATCGCGGAAACCTGTCAAAAGGCCCCCGAAGTTTTCAGCGATCTGACGGAGGCGGAAACGATCACGATTAACGGGCACGAATATACCAACATCCTCCCCCTGCTGCGGCGGCTCGAAGGCGATGAGTCCCTGCGCAAGATGGTCCAGCCGCCCTTCTTTTCATTGCTCCACGGGGATTTGCATCTGGACAATATCCTCGTGGATGAAAAAGGACATTTTATTCTCTTCGATCCCCGCGGGGATCCTGCGGGAGACCTGATCTACGATTTGGGGAAAATCCTGCACACCCTCTCTGGAAAATATGATCTTCTCGAACACGATTTGCATACCACCGAGCTTCGAAAGGAAAACGGGAAAATTTCCATCGATATGAAGTTTGATCACGATTTTACGGCAACCGAGCGCTACCGCCATCTCGAAAATCTTCTGCCGTCTTTGCTCCGTGACGCGGTGCCCGGCGAACGGACGGCGGAGGATCCTTACTGGGTGGAGCGGCTGGCTTTTATCCATGCCCATCATTTTTCCGTCATGATGCCGTTTGACCTCAAGCTGGATCAGGTCGAGGCTCGGGCCGTGGCCATCTATGCGACGGGGGTCATGCTCCTCAATACCTTTGTGGATTTGTTGGGAAAAGAAAACGCGACCTATTTCGGACTTCCCTTCAACGGCAATAAGCGTTCCGAGATGAGAAGCGCCCTGGAGGACCGGGAGGTCCTTGGGCTGGAGGAACTTTTTGGCGCGCCGGACGCCGAGTCTCGTGAGCGTGTTCTCCGCCGGATCCAGAGTGGTGGCAGACTTTTGCTTTCCAACCTGCTTTTTGATCCCACGAACCCGTCTGTCTTGAAGCAGGCCAGTTTTCGCTATCCGTCCTCGTTGCCGCAATCTCACCGGGCAGTCGTTGCTTTTCGTTCCTCCGCTGTTTTGGATCCCGTCGTTGTGCCGGCCGCCTATGGGAATGTCGATCTTCTGGTTGTACCTGAAAAGACGGCACCCTTTGAGGCGAAACCGGTCCGGGAGGCCGCGTCGCTGGCGGAGATTCAGTCGCCGCGGCTCGGACGTGAAACCCTCCTCGAGATCATGCACCAACTTGATATGGGACAGCACTTTAATTTCTATAGCCAGGGGACTGTTCTGGACGAGGCCTGGGACGAGCATAGTCACGATCCTTACGAAAGAGAACTCGCTTTCATGAAACGTGACCGCGATCGCGCCCCCATGGGCAATTTGTTGACCGAGGGGAGCGCCTTTGAAACGGATGATTTCGGGAACCTCTACCTGATCCACATGACGACGGGAAAACAGGCGCTGCTTGCTTCGCCGAACGGGGAAATTTACGGATCGCCTAAGGCGATCGGTCCGGTGATTTACAGCACGCCGGTGATGAGTGACGGGCTCACGCCTCGCCATCGCGGAGGGAGGACCACGAGCCTGCTGCGTGAGCATTGGAAGAACCTGAAACTGAGACGCGACATTCCGGAGGGTGCGGCTCTTCGCGACTATTATCTGGTTTTCAAGGTTCCGTATGGCTCGGGCAACGTCAATACGGCCTCCAACTGGATCGACTATCTTGGTTTTGGCCCCACCAATCTCGAAACGCTCGAGCGAATGAAGTCTCATCCCGGATGGACGCAGGAGAGGAAGCTCCGGATGCAGGATGAAATTCTCAAGCAATATCGCGCGGCGAGCCCATTCTTGAGCCGGGTCACGGACCCCGGCACAGAGCACAATCTTGAGCGATTCGGGGAGTTTTGGGAGAGCTTTGCTACCGCCCGCAAGGAAATGCCCTATCTCAACAAAGTGTTCTTCGAGATCGTCAAGAGTTATGTGCTGCTCTATCAGAACGATGAGGCCTCCCTCCGGCTGCGGGACGCGAAAGAGCCCAACTTGGCGAACTATTATGCCATCACCTATGAAGTGGCCCCGGAGATGAAGGCCTTTTTCAATACGGAATTTTTCCGTCCTGACTTCGACGCGCTGGTACGGGCGATCGGCGGGCGTTTGCGCAATTTCGAGCCGGATCATTTCAAGCGGTTTGTCGTCGAAAGATTTCATACTTTTGCTGCGATCAAACTTTTGGAGGGGAGGGGGCTGCCCGCTGACGTCCCCGACTACGAAACGCTGGCGAAAAGCCTGCCAAACCTGACGGGGCTGCTTGTCTACCACGTGCTTTATCATCAGGTTCTGGAGCAAGACCCGCAGTTTCGTTATGAATTCGAATCGCTCATGTCGGGGGTGATCCGCGAGGCTTTCGCCGAGAGGAGGATCCTCGTGCCGATCTTTGCTCCGGTCGTGCCGGCCGCAGAAACGGGGGTTTGGGCGATGCCGGGCGTCACGGTCGACGTCCTGGACGTTGACTTCGAGGACCCCTCGGGAATGGAAAACGTCCGGTTTGGCCGCAAGCTCGCGCTGTCGATATCGCCCGACAAGATCGTGCAACCTGCGCACCGGGCTTTGACGAACAGCAATGCCCGGGGTGAGCGCCGCACGGAGATGAGAAGCTTTGAGGAATCCGCCAATCTTCCGGAGATCAACATCACGAAGACGGCATGGGCTGTCCTGAAAGCCGCAACCGGGAAGCTCCAAGAGGAGATCGCGAAAATCAATCCCAACGCGAAGGTCACGGAAATCCTTTCCATGCCGAATTCCCTGACGGCCGGCCTTGTCCTGCGTGAAAGCGACTTCGATTCGACCTTTGTCGTGGTGGACGGGATAGATCAAGAGCGGTTGAACGGGCTGCATGAAAGTTTCCGGACATGGTTGAGCGGACCCGGAATGCTTCTGGAGGGCGTTAATGTCTATGCGCCGCACTTGATTTCGGCTCAGGAGAAAGAAAGCGCATGGGACCGGGACGACCGCCGATCGATGCCCTTTGTGACGATCTACGCGGAGGGCAGGTTCCTCGAACCCGAAATGCTCGTGGCGAGGGGGATTGCACCCCTTTTTCGACTCATGGACAAACACGTCGCAAGGATCAAGTGGTTCCTTTCCGCCGATCAGATCGACCGGGCTTATGTCGAAAAGATGATGGCTTTGATGGAGCGGGCGGGCGAGCACTCGGACCGGCGCGTCCGTGAGGTCGAGGGCTTTTTGGGAAACTTTTCCCATCGCCGCCTCTCCGCGGAAGCTTTGGCGTGGATCGAAAAGCTGGACCGCGTCCTGCTCGGCAAACACCGCGAAGTTTCGGTCTCTACGTCCGAGCGGGAATCCTTTCTGTCTGTTTTGAAAGAACTTTTACGTGAAAACATGGTCCGCATCTTGGACGGACAGCTCGTCCTCGTCTGGAGGGAACGCACGGCCAGCCTGGGCGATGATTACTGGAAGGACTTGCTGGCGGTGCCGGGACTGACATCCGAGATCGGTCAATTGGTTCAAGACCAGAAACCTTTGCCGCTCGAGGACAAGGCTGCGATGGTGAAGGCTTTGGGCGCGGAGGCCTTTACGGTTGCTCGGGCGATCAAGGAATTAGAGGGGCGTGCCGGGGAGTACCTGGAGCCGGTCCGGCTAGAACTTGACCGCGCGCTTTCCGAGTCGGATTTTGCGCCCCATATCGGGGTGAATCAAAAACGTATCTTTGCCATCTTTTTATTGATGTCCAAATGGATGCTCTCGGGCAGTGCTGATGTCGATGAAAATGTCAATTTCCTGATCGGGCGGGTGACCGAGCTGGCGAAAACGAAAAAGGTGCCGGTCGTTGTGTCCAAGACCCTGGCGCGGATGCTCAGGCCCGTCTATCCCAGAATCTCGGACGCTGCGACCCGCAGACGGGTGTGGACCTACTTGATCCGGCAGGGGATTCAAACGCCCGATATTTTTCCCCTGGAGGAGCTTCGGAGTCCGCTTGACGACTTGCGGCAGTATCTTGACTCGCTTGAGGGGCAGTTTGAAGACCGGTTGGGTGAGATCGCTCAAACGTTGACTGGCTTTTGGGACTCGCTCCGGCAGGTCGGAGAAGTGGCTCAAAGCGGGCGTCTGAACCGTGAGGTCTACGAAGCCAAGCGGCTTCTTGCAACCGTCCCGCTTCAGTTGGATCTGGAGCATCGGCTTGTGACGGTTGCTCCGGGAATCGAATTCACGGTTCTAGAAGATGGAGCGATGGTGCCCCGTGCGCCGCTTGCAGCGACTCCGTGGGAAGACATCTCCAAGAGGCTTCAGGATAAAGAAGTTTATATTTTTGATGTGGATGATACCTTGATTCCCATGCACGGGGAGGTTTCGCCGGAAATCGTCGATCATCTCGTGGAATTGCTGAATCGGGGCAAATGGGTTGTCCTGAATACTCTCCGGGGCTTTTGGCCCGAGGATTTTGCCGCCCTCAAAAAGGGGGAGGGGCTCGGGATTCTTAAGAGCCTATTTGAGCACCCCGAGTTCAAAAGCGAAACATTGGACCGGCTGCATTTATACACCAAGGCTTCGACGCGCAAGTACTTCTTTCGGTTGGACCGTGGCGGAGCCCCCGAAGGGGTTGAGGATAAGTCCTATTTTGAGAGGCACCGTGACGCCAAGGTGTTTCTGCCTCAAGAGGAAGGCCTGGTCGCGGAAGTCCTCAAAGCGCTGCAGGAAGTTGATGAGACCCACTGGGAGAGATTCGATTTCGTCAGGATCGAGCAAGGTTCGCTCCAAACCTTCCGGGAGAAAAAGATCAAGCTTGCGGAGGAGGCCGTCTTCTACTCTCCTAATTTGGACTATCGGATCCGCCGTGACAATTCAGTCCCTGTCTGGCAGTTGCGAATTTTACTTGCGCGGGCCAAGGGGCTTTTGCGCCAGCGATTGGCGCCGCGGGACTTTGCAAAGTTGAGATTCCGGGTCGGAGGCCACCGTTCGGTTGTTGTTGCCAAGTTCGGCAACGGCAAGACCGAAACCGTGAGGGATTTGATCGAAGCAGGGCACCGCGCCGAGGCTATGGTTCATTTTGAGGATGATTTTACGGGGGACGGATTGGGCCATGAACTCTTGTCTTTTGAGGGGCTCACGGTGCTGAACGTGGGGGACCCTGTCCGTGGAACGATCCGCTTGATTCAGCCGCCGGCGGAGAATATCCCATTCACGGAAAAAACATCCCGGATCTTGGCCGATTCTCTGAGCCGAGGCCGCTCGGAACTGCGGGAAAAGGGAACCCCTGGCGATCGAGAGACCCGGATCGTGAGAAGTCTGTGGAAGAACGCTCAACCCGCGATGGCGTTTGTGAATGCGGAGGATTTCGGGAGCTTTTCGGAAGCGCAAAAACGGGAGTATTTCTTTGTCGCGCTTTCGCGGTCTGAAACGCGTATCATTGTTTATAACGAACGAGGGCAAGTGCATGACGGTAAGCTTGAGGCGCTTTTAAAGCTGGAGCGGGTGCAAAGAACGGATAGTGATCTTGATGGGGCGGTTAGGCTTTTTGCGAGGGCCAATGTCCCGGCCGTTCATCTATCCAAAAACATGCTGCCGTCTCCTGCCCAGGTTCGCAGTCTTCGCCGGCGAGTGTCCTTCTTTAAGACTCCCTGGGACAAAAGCGGGACTCTTGCCACTGCTCTCCTTTGGGCTATTTCCGGAGGAGAAGATGTTCGATTTCAAGGTGTTAGAGAAGAAGACGGTTTTTGGACGGTTGATGAAACCCTGCTTGAGGCCATCCAGCGAACCTACGAAAATAACTTTGCCTTTGTGATAGCTGCGTAGCTTTGGAACATAATGCCCCTTTCGGTCCGCCGTCGCGCCCTCCCGAGTGTTACCCGCATAAAGTGCCCCCCTATCGACTCCCTAAACGTTAGGGAGGCCATTGTTAACGCGGTTGCACATCGGGATTACACAAGCAACGGGATTGTGCGTACGATGCCCGGGAAACCAAACAGCCGGCTTCAAAAGTACAAGCTTACAGCCAAGGGCCGCGCACGGCTGAATTGAGGTGGAGGATTCTTCGGCAGTGTCGTTCGTTTTTACTCGGTTCAAAGTTGTGACCAAATTGGGACCAAACGGCTTCAAATCCCATCGAATTCAAAATTTTTTATCGAAACAGTTGAAAGATGTAAGCCTTTGACACGGCAAAAGTACGCGAGTCCTACTTGAGCCTTTAAGTACCCCATGACCACGGTTCAATGAAAACCAGGTGTGATACCGCCAGTGAAGGGATTCGTCCCTTCCTCTCCGATTGACTTTCGAACCTGAAGTGGTTGGCTCAAAGGTTCGAATGGATTGCGGGCATGCCTTTTTTGTATGGAGGCGTTTTCTCCTTGACAAATATTCCGGCGAATATCATGATAATTGCCGGAATTCATGGCGGTGCGAGGAGCGGTGAAAAATGTATGTCGAGCGGTGTTTAAATCTCGCGGAAGTTCTTAAGGAAAAATCGTGTTTTCTGTTTGGGCCCCGCCAGACGGGCAAGTCTTCTTTGATCCGCCACGCCCTTGCGAAGTACCGGGTTTATAACCTTCTTGATTCAGAAACCTACCTAAAGCTAAGCCGTTCACCCTCCCGACTTCGCGAGGAATGCCAGCCTCACGATAAAATTATTATTATTGATGAAATCCAGAAATTACCGATCCTGCTCGATGAAGTCCATTTCTTGATCGAAGAGAGAGGTATCCATTTTCTTCTAACAGGATCGAGTGCGCGTAAACTCAGACGGGGAGGCGTAAATCTTTTGGGGGGCCGGGCCTGGACTCGTCATTTATATCCCTTCGTATCGGTTGAGCTTGGCGACACATTTGATTTAATCAAAGCCATTAACCGCGGTCTTCTGCCGCCCGTGTATGTTTCCAATTATCCTGAAGAGGACCTTAACGCTTATGTGGGAACATACTTGCGTGAGGAAGTCGCCGCCGAAGGATTAACGCGGAACATCCCGGCTTTCAGCCGATTTCTTGAAATCGCGGCACTTTGTAACGGACAGCTGCTCAATTACGCAAAAATTTCAAATGATGCCCAGGTGGCGCGTTCGACAGTCCAAGAATATTTTCAAATCCTCAAAGATACCATGATTGCGTGTGAACTGACCCCCTGGCAGCAAAGCCTTAAGCGAAAACCTCTCAGCACTTCAAAATTCTATTTTTTTGATTGCGGTGTCGTGCGTCATTTACAAAAAAGAGGTCAGATCAGATCCGGCTCGCCAGAGTTTGGGGAATTGCTCGAGACATTTATTTTTCATGAACTTACGGCTTACTGTGATTACGAAGGATCTTTAGTCCTCAATTATTGGAGGTCAAAATCGGGTTTCGAAGTCGATTTTATTTTGGACTCAAAAATCGCCATCGAAATCAAAGCGAGTAAGACTATTGGTGCGCACGACTTGAAAAGTCTGAGGATGCTGAAAGAAGAAGGCCGGCTGAAAAAGTACATCCTCGTTTGCATGGAAAAAGAACAGCGTAACGTAGAGGGGATTCAAATCCTGCCGATCGATTTATTTTTGAAGAAATTATGGCACGGAGAGATGGCCTAACCGTGTTTGTCTTCAAACCATATTTGAACCTTTTTCATTGATCTATTCTGTGCCAAAATTTGGACCGCAGCCATGACCCCAGCCATAGCGATTTCAAATCTTACAAAGTATTACCGCAAATTCAAGGCGATCGACGCTCTGTCGCTTGAAGTGGCCCCCGGGGAGTTCTTTGGCTTTCTCGGGCCCAACGGCGCCGGCAAGACAACGACCATTGCGGCCATGACGGGCCTGGCGAACTTTCAAGCCGGACAGATCCGCGTTTTCGGCCATGACGTCCAGAAGGACTACCGGCAGGCGCGCGCCCTGATCGGGCTTGTCCCGCAGGAATTCAACTTCGATCCCTTCCTCAGCGCCGAGCAGATCCTGACGTTCGAGGGGGGCTATTTCGGCATGACCCGCGGCGAGGCGAAGGAACGGGCGCGGGAGCTTCTCGAATTTTTCAATTTGTGGCCGAAGCGCGACGAGGGGTACAAGCGCCTTTCGGGAGGGATGAAGCGCCGGCTCCTGATCGCCCGGGCGATGGTGCACCGCCCCCAAGTCCTGATCCTCGACGAGCCGACGGCGGGGGTGGACGTCGAACTGCGCTACCAATTGTGGGATTTTCTGAGGCAGCTCAACGGCCGGGGAACGACGATTTTCCTGACGACCCATTACATCGAAGAGGCCGAGCGCCTGTGCGGGCGGGTCGGCGTGATCCATGAGGGAAAGATCGTGGCGCTCGACACGACGGAGGCCTTGATCCGCAAGATGGGACGCACGCATGTGGAACTTTATCTGACGGCGGTGATGCAGGCGCTTCCCCGGGAGCTTGACGCGGCGGGGGCGACGCTCGAGGACGGGGGCCGGCGAATCCATTTTGAGGACAAAAACGGCGGCCTCGCCGAAGTCCTCCGGGTCCTCTACCGCAACGGCCTCGAAATTGAGAAGCTGGACACGCATCAGCCGACGCTCGAGGACGTCTTTCTGAAACTAACGGGCAAAAAGATCGAGGTCAGGGAGTGACGCCATGAGATACCGGATCGGCTTTCAGACGCTCGTGCGCCGCGAGATCGTGCGGTTTCTCTCTGTTTTTTCGCAGACGCTTTTTCCGCCGCTGGTCTCGAGCTTCCTGTTCATTTTCATCTTCGGATATTCTCTGGGTGCCCAGATCGACCGGGTCGGCGGCGTCCCGTATCTGGAGTTCCTCATCCCGGGGCTTGTCATGATGACCGTGATCGAAAGTTCGTACACCAATACGTCGAGCTCGCTTTTCATCTCGCGCTGGGCCAACAACATCGAAGAACTGCTGGTCACGCCCCTTTCCTACGTCGAAATGGTGCTGGCGATCCTCATCGGCGGCCTCGTGCGCAGTTTTGTCATCGCGGCCGGGGTCTACGGCGTTTCCCTTTTCTTCGTGCGCTTCCCGGTGGAGCACTGGCTCCTGGTCTTTTATTTCTACCTGTTCGTTTCGCTGACCTTTTCCTCGGTCGGCATGATCGTCGCGCTTTTTGCGGAGGAATTCGAGCACCTGTCGATCATGACGACCTTTATCATCACGCCGCTCATTTATTTCGGAGGGGTCTTCAATTCCGTCGACATGCTCCCGGGTTTTCTGAGGCAGTGGATTCCCTACAATCCGATTTTTTATATGATCAACGGCATGCGCTACGGTATGCTCGGGACTTCTGACGTCCCTCCGGCTCAGGCGATGGTAGTGGTCTTTCTTCTTTTTTTGTCGTTATTTACAACGACCGTGCTATTATTCAAAGCAGGTTTCAAACTCAGAAAGTAGGGGGGCGAAGGGGATGCTGACGAGCTTTGTGTGGAAAAAGGGTGTGCCGATCCAGTCGAACGTGACGCGCTCGCAGATGCTGGCGGCGCTCGGCGACAAAGATTCGCTTCTGTGGGTGGACCTCGATCAGCCCAACGAGTTCGAAAGCGACGCCCTGGTCGAAATCTTCAATTTCCATCCGCTCGCGGTCGAAGACTGTCTGACCGACCATTCCCAGCCGAAGCTCGACGATTACGAGGAGTATCTTTTCCTCGTGATGCACGCCGTCCGCATCAAGCAGGACGAGGTCAAAAAGACCGAAGAGCTGATCACGATCGAGCTCAACATTTTTTTCGGGCGCAATTACGTCGTGACCTTCCATACGGCCGACCTGAAGTCGATCCAGACCATGCAGGAGAATATCCGCAGGAAGCCCGAGCGTTATATGGGGCAGGGCTGCGATGTTCTCGTCCACGGTGTCCTCGACCAGCTCGTGGACAATTATCAGCCGGTGCTTGACCTCTACGACGACAAGATCGACCGGCTCGAGGACGAGATTTTCAACAACCCTCCCTCGAATTACCTTTCAACCCTCATGCAGGTGAAGCAGGATATCTTCAACCTCAAGCGGATTGTTTCGCCTCAGCGCGATACGGTGGGCCAGCTCGTGCGTAACCCCACGAACTTCATCCGGACCAAGCACCTGATGTATTTCCGCGACGTCTCCGATCACTTGATTCGCATCTACACGGTGGCCGAGGGCTTGCACGAAAACCTGTCGAACATTCTTCAGGTCTACTTCTCCTATTCTTCCGTGAAGCTCAACGAAGTCGTCAAGCATCTGACGGTGCTCGCGACGCTGACCATGCCGCCGCTCATCATCGCGAGCATCTACGGGATGAACTTCAAGCACATGCCGGAGCTGAGCTGGCAGCACGGCTATACCTTTGCGCTCATGCTTTCCCTGGTGACTTCCAGCATCATGCTGCTCTGGATGAAAATGAAGAAATGGCTGTAAGGGCGCAGGCTCTTTACGGGATCGACCGGGACGCTTTGCGGGGAGATCTCGAAAAGGCCGGTTTCCCCGCGTACCGCGCCGATCAAGTCCTCCGGTGGCTCTATGAAAAACATATCGGCTCGCTCGACGAGGCGGCCAATCTCCCGCTGCCGCTGCGCCGGCACCTTTCGGACCATTTTGTTTTATCTTCCCTCAGTCTTCACGAAAAACACGTTTCCGACGGAGAAGAGTCGGCCAAGTTCCTGTTCCTCACGCACGACCGTTTTTTTCTCGAGAGTGTATTGATTGTTCAGGAAAACCGCAGGACGGTTTGCGTGTCGACCCAGCTCGGCTGCAAAATGGGATGCGTCTTTTGCGCGAGCGGCAAGGGCCGGTTCGTCCGCAGTCTCACGGCCGGTGAGATCGTGGAGCAGGCGCTCTGGATCGAGAAGGACTGCGGCGCCAGGCTCACGAACGTCGTTTTCATGGGGATGGGCGAGCCCCTCGACAATTTCGAGCCTGTCATGAAGGCTCTCGAGATTCTCCAGGCCCCGTGGGGTTTCGGTCTCGGGGCGAGGCGCATTACCGTGTCGACCTCCGGCGTGACGCCGAAGATCCTCGAGTTTGTGGAGAGGTCCGAGGGCCGGGTCCGCCTTTCGGTCTCGCTCCACTCGGCCGACGATGCGGTGCGCACCCGGCTTGTCCCCCTCAATAAAAAATACCCCGTCCGGGAACTGGCCAAAGCGCTTCGCGACATCCACGGCCGGCTCAAGCGTGAAATCACCTTTGAAGTCACTTTGCTCGGAGGCGTCAACGATTCCCGCCGGGACGCCGAGGGCGTCGCGTCCCTCGCGAAGCCGTTGTCGGCCAAGGTGAACCTGATTCCCTACAACCCGATCCGGGAAATGGATTTTAAAACGCCGTCCCCGGAATCGATCGACCGCTTCCGCAAGGTCCTCGAAGCCCGGGGGATCCGGGTGACCTTGCGCCAGACGGCCGGCCGCGAAATCCACGCCGCTTGCGGCCAGCTGCGCCTCGAAAAAGAAACTACCGCCGCAGACTCCCGCTGAATTCTCCGCCGCTCATGGCGTCGAGGAGGGCTGTCAGCTCCTCGATCCGGTTCAGGTTGCCGCGGCGCGCTGTGTCGGTCATGGCGTGCCCTTCTTCCATCTGAGCTTCCAAGCGGCGGCGCTCGAAATAAATCCGGGCCGCTTCGGCCAGAAGGTCCCTCCTGAATTCGGCGTCGAGCTTGCTGCGCGAGTCGATCGAGGTCTGGGCTGTGCTCCAGACGAGGTCGCCGAGGTCCCAGCTGATGTTCATATCCACATCCCGGCTGAGGTCGTCGGGGCCCGAGATATACTTGTCGGGGTCGGCAGTGCCTCCGCGGTCGATATCGATCGAGTTGCCGCGGGAAAGGCTTCTCGAGAAATAAAATGTCGGCAGAAGGGCGCGCAGGCGCGATTGCATGTGCCAGCGGCGGATCTTTGCGCCGGAAACGTCGTTGGCGCGGATGATCATTTCCCGCAGCTCCTCAAAGGACGGCTCGCGAGCCGAGAGGCTTTCCGGCCGGAACTCCGGCGACTCCGGGGCGATCGTCATCTCCGGATTCAGGCCGTAGCGGTAGAGGCCGGCCGCGGTCACGGCTGCGAGCGCGGGTGTTTCGCCGCCTGAGGCCGCGAGGCCGAAGACGGCCGTATGGTCGAGGCCTGCGACGATTTCCTCCCAGCGATGTTCGACCGGCTTGTAGACATAGACCCCCTTGTCCGTTCCGGCGAACAAGCGGTAGGCCGTTTCGTCATAAACGACGGAGCGGACTCCTGCCGCGGGGAGCCCCGCGCGTTCGAGCAGATGCCAGGACGAGCCTCCGTCGCGGCTCGCGAAAACGCCCTCTTTCGACGCGAGCCACATCTGCGGCTTAGGGAATGCTGAGAGGACCAGATCGTAAAAGACCGGAACCTTTAAAGCCTCCGGCATTTCGGATCCCAGGAGCTCCTCCGGAGCATTTTCTTCGGACCATTCTTTTTCTTCCGGGATCAGCGAGACGACGGCCCGGAAGGATTGCAGATCCGCGGACATGTAAAGGCAAGTTCGAGTTCCCACCAGCAGGCGTCCTCCGTGGAAGTGAAGGATGGATATCGGCTCCCGCCTAAAAAAGGGAAAGGGCGACCAGGTGTTTCCGGCGTCCCGTGATTCGAACAGCCCTCCTTCGGTTCCCATCCACCAGTGCCGGCCGTCGTCCGGTGAGACGGCAAAGGAGAGCGCCGAATTTTCTGCGGCGTTGTAGCCGCGGTAGATTCGCCGAAGTTGGCCGTCCTTTAAATTTCCAAGAAAAGCCCCGTCCCGGGTGAGTAGGACGACGGCCGCCGGCATGGAGGGAATCCGGACCAATTGATGGATTTGGCCTGAGGAGCCGCCGAGTTTCCATAAGGCCTTCCACGTGCCGCCGTCCCCGCACTCAAAGACCTCGCTGGACGAGGCCGCGAGAATGCCCGCGCTCTTGAGGGGGTGGCGAATCAGCGTTTGCAAAGGTTCTGTGTTCGGCGGCTGCGGCGGTTTTTCCCACGCGGAAAATGCGAGAGCTGCGGGCGCGACGGCGCAAAAAAAGGTGAGCGAGAGGATAATTTTTTTCATAGGGGATGGCTAAAACCTCCGTTTTGGACTATTATTTTTCTGAAATTATTATATGATTTTATATAAATAATGCAACATTCATTTTATTTTTCCCGAAACTTTGCTATATTGGGGCCACCATGCCCATCCGATGCGGAATCGTAGGACTGCCGAACGTCGGCAAATCGACCATTTTTAACGCGCTTGCCAAGGCCCACGCCCAGGCCTCGAACTATCCTTTTTGCACCATTGATCCCAACGTCGGCATTGTCTCGGTCCCCGACACGCGCCTCGACGCCTTGAGCGCGCTTTTCAATCCGCAGAAAACAACTCCGACCACGATCGAGTTTTACGATATCGCCGGGCTGGTGAAGGGGGCTTCGAAGGGGGAGGGGCTCGGCAACCAGTTTCTCGGCCACATCAAGGAAGTCGAAGCGGTTCTCCACGTGGTCCGCTGTTTTGAAAACGCGGACATCGTCCACGTCGAGGGGCGTATCGATCCGCTCGGAGATATTCAGACGATCGATACCGAGCTGTGCCTGAAGGACCTCGAGACCGTCTCCGCGCGCTTCGATAAAACGGACAAGCTCGCGCGCTCGGGTGACAAGGATGCTCGCGAAAAAATGCCGCTTTACGAGAGAATCAAAAAAAGCCTGGAGGATGGAAATCCTCTCAGGCGTCTCGGTTTCACGGAGGAGGAGAAAAAGAGCCTCAAGGAGCTCGCACTCTTGACGGTGAAGCCCGTGCTTTACTGTTGCAACGTAGCAGAGACCGATCTGCCTGAGGGCGGACCGCACGCCAAAAAGGTGCTCGAGTGGGCCGCTCAGGACGGATCGCAGGCGATCGTGATCTCCGGCAAGGTGGAATCCGAGCTGATTGAGCTTTCAGACGAAGAGCAGCGGGAGTTCTTGAAAGAGCTCGGACTCGGGCAGCCCGGGCTTCATGTCCTGATTCGCGCGGGCTACCGCCTCCTCGAACTGATTACCTATTTTACCGCGGGCGAGAAAGAAGTGCGTGCCTGGACCATCCGCAGCGGGACGAAGGCCCCGCAGGCGGCCGGCGAGATTCACTCCGATTTCGAGCGCGGCTTCATCCGCGCCGAAGTCATGCGCTGCGAAGACCTCCTGAGCCTTCGGACCTCGGCGGCTGTGAAGGAGAAAGGCCTCCTCCGTATCGAAGGAAAAGAGTACGTGGTGCAGGACGGCGATGTGATGCTCTTCCGTTTTAACGTCTGACCTACCCCCCCCCCTCCTCATTCCATAGCGTTTAATAGCACGCGGAAGTAAAACCTCATTGCATTAAACACTTTATAATAGTGTATTTGCTAAATTTAAAAAGATCGTGTAAACTTCGGGCAGCTTTTGAGTACCAAAGACTATGCGAGCTAAAACCCATTTCCTATTCTCTAAAACGAGACTATTTAGAAAGCTCGTCGCTTTCTTAATCTCTCTCTCTTTCCTCAGTTCTAGCATTGTTTCTCCCTCACATTCTCTTTATGCCAGTCCGGATGGGGCCGGGTCGAAGATCTCTAGCTCGCATAGCTTAAACGGTGTCAGGAATCCCTCCGACATCTTGGATCATCTCGATCTCCCCTCCGGACTCGGCACTCTCAATGAGGTCTATAAGGGAAAAGACCCCCGTGTGGTTATCCTGGTGCAGGATGCTCATGCCATTCCCGACGCCCAGCGCTCGATTGAGCGGCTGATCGGCCATTTGAACCAACAGACAGGCGTCGACTACGTCGGATTGGAAGGGGCGATGGGACCGCTGGATCCGTTGCTTCTCAAAAATTTTCCGGATACCGAACGGCTGAACAATATTTTCGAAGGCTATCTGGACCGGGGCGAGCTTTCAGGCGCCGCGGCCGCTGCAGTCATGAATCCGCAGGAAATCCTGTATGCCGGCATCGAGGATGCGAAGCTTTATGAAGACGAGATGGAGGCCTTTTTCAGAGCTCTGCCTCAACAGGGGGAATTCTCGGAAATCGCCGGGGAGCTTGCGAAAGAACTGGGCCGGCTGAAGGAGCGGTATTATTCGGCGGACCTTCTTGAACTGGACCGTAAAGCCGTTGCCCTCGACACGGATGCGGAGCCGCTCTTCGCGCTTCTTGCCCACCTTGTCCGTCTTGCGGACACCGGAAAAGCCGTACGCGCGGACGCAGCGGCCTATCCGCGGCTTACGGCGGTCCTCGAGAGCGTGCGCAAGGAAATCCTAGCCGAAGAAAATCCGGAGGCGCACTTCGAGCTCGAAAAAGACCTGCGCACGGAAATCGATCATCTGCTCAAGGTCATCGAGTCGGAAGGCTTGCCCCAGCCTCTGGCCGCGGCCTTCAACCAGAAGCTCCAGGAATTCCGGACCGAGCAGGTCGGACCGGAGGATTTCCTGAAATATCTCCACGAGACAGGGCGTCGTCTCCAATTGTCTAATGCTGTCTCCGGAAAGGTCCGAGAGCTCCTCGAGCGCCAGGAACTTTTGCGGAGCATGAAGGCGGCGAGACTTTTCGAAGAGCTCGGGCGCTACCTGGTTTCCGTCAAGGAGGCCTTTTTTCGCAGCGAAATTGAGCGGCGGCTCGACCGGACAGGACGGCTTATTGCCTTACTTTCGAAGACGGCACTCCTGCGCTTGAGTTTCGAAGAGTGGCAGGAACTCGCGGGCAGGGTGGAAACGGCGCAGGGCGATGACGAAATCGCCGCGATCGAACGGACCGCCGGCGAGTTATGGCGTTTGCTCGATACAGATCTTTCCGGCTTTAAACGTTTTTATGAACTTGCGCTCAAGCGGGATGAAGCGCTTTTGAGGAATCTCCTCAAAGGGATGGACGAGGAAGCCAAGCCGGCGGCCATTGCCGTCACCGGAGGCTTTCATGCCGAGGGCCTTAAAAAGGCGCTGAGGGATCTCGGAATTTCCTACGCCGTGATCGCTCCGACCATTGCGGCTGTTCCCAAGGACCCCAAATACCTCGACTACATGCAGGGCCGTGTTTCCTGGCAGGACTACTATGAAGTGAGAAACGGACGGATCGATTTGTTCCGGGCCTTTCACCGGGCTGTCCTCTCGAAGCTTGATTCCGGAGCCCTTTTGAAGCCTTGGCGCGACCGGGTGCTTGCGGCCCTTGCGGCACGCGGGCGCAGTGCGGAAGCGTCCCGCTACACGGGTTTGATCGACGAGGCCGCTTTGCGCCTCAACGACCCGAAAAAATTTGAAGCGCTGCAAAAGGAATGGCTTGGCAAGGTCAACGCGTTCGTCGAAAACCTTCGCGGGCTCCGTGAAGGCGGACGGCTGGATCCGGGCGGCATGCTTGCGGCCGCCAAAGCGGCCACGGCCGCACAGGTGACCGCAGCCGGCGGTTTTGTTCGCGATTATACAATGCCCGCCGGTTGGTGGCGGTCTTCCGAAGAGAAGCCTGCCATGATGGGTTTACGGGAACGTCTTTTGACGAATCCTCCTGTCGTGGCTCCTCTTGCCCCGGAAGCTGCGGTCGGGCTTGAGAGCGCTCGCAACGAAGTTCGCGTGGCCCGCGCCAGTCCCGGATTTCCCATACGCCGGAACGATTTCGAACCTTATTTGGGAAACCTCCTGCACCGCGTTCGCGAACTGAGCGAGCAGCGGCCCGTATGGAACTGGCACCACCCGCTATTTTCGGCTGAGGCATGGGTCCATTACGGTTTGCGTTTCGCATTTGTCGAGGAAGAGCTGAAGGAGGTCGCCGCCGAAAACCGGAAGGATCTCGCGGCGGAGGCGGAAGCATTTTTGAACGGCCTTTCTCATGATCCGCGAGCGCCGCTTATGATTCAGACGTTTGCCGGTGCGCTCGCCGCTTATCAGAGGGCGACGCGTGAAATGCGGGAGGACAACCTCAAGCGCCTCGAACGTGAAAGGCGCGAGGAAGAAGCGGGTACGAGCCGGCCGGAAGCCAGGGCGCTTTCGGACGAGGAACGAGCGGTGTTCAACCGCTTCGGACAGGGCTTGGTTGATTTTGCCGCGGCCCGCGAAGCGTATGATGTCGTGGGCAATAAAAGGTGGTTGCTCTCCGACGAGCAGGCTTTGATCGATGAAGGCCCCTACGACCTCCTGTTGGTCCTCGGGTCGGCGCAGGACCGTGTCGCTCACGAAGCGGGAGTGCTCGCGCAAAAATTACTTCAGAACAATCCCGATATGAAAATCATGACTTCCGGAAAATGGGGGCTTGTTTCGAGGCCGGAGGTGACAGGCGTTTACCTCAATGAGGCGGGGCAGAGGATTACGGAGGCAGAGCATTTCGCTTCCGTCATGGAAAAGTATGAAGGGGTTCAAGTCGAATGGATGGACACCCGGTCTACCGACAGCGGGAAAAACATTCTTTATTCGCGCCGCATTCTCGATCAAAACGGATTTCGTCCCCGAAAGGTATTGATCCTTCAGACTCCAACGCTTCAAAAACGGGCGGGAGTGACGTTTCTCAGGCAATATCCCAACCCTCTGGAATTCATCGCTCAGTTTGAGCCCGATATGCTGGAGGGGTACGTCCCACGGGACTCGACGCTTGCATCCTTGGGGATCGAAACGGTTGTAAGTTATGCGCCTTATATTCCTCAGGTTGCCGAGCTGCCCGAAGACGAAGCCTTGACCGTGGTCAAGCTGGCTTTTGGGGAGCTCGAGAGGCTTGTGAAATATGCGGGTCAATTTACCGAGCCCGTCGAAATTCCGGAGGCCGTCAAGGCTTCGGCCCAGAAGGTGTGGGAAGTGCTGGCTGCTCCGGAACTGAAAGCGATTTTCGAAACGGCCTTCCAAAAGGCCGAAACGCCAGCCGGTTTGGCCGACGTCTTTACGCAGATTCTTTCGGTGTTTTCGAGGTATGCCGATTTATCGGAGGACCGCAAGAAAGACCGCAAGTATTCGGATCCCGGCGAGCTCGCGCGCATGGCCCGGGAATATCTCGAGCGTTCGGGAACCGACGAATTCGAAGCCGCGTTTATCGAAGCTGTGATCGGGACCTTCCTGCCCGATCAGGCTTTCCGCGACGAATTGCTTCCCCGGCTGAGGGAGCGGCGCTACGGCCGCGAAAACTTCGGCCATGAAGTCCTGGCGGACGCGATCCTGCTGACCGAGCGAGACATTCAGAAATCGATTGCGAGCAGCGAAAATGTTTCTCCCGGCCTTGCCCAAAAGGCGATACAGCTGAGGGATATGGTCGGATTCACGGCGGCGCAAGGGGGAGTCAAATACCGCTGGGCCGCTTCCTGGTTATTGGATCTCTTACACGGCTCGCGAATCATGAGCTTTTCTCAATACCTTCAGACTTCCATTCAGAAGTGTTCCCGGATCGAAGACCTTGCCCGCTTGATGGCCAAGCCTGCGGTCGTCTCCGGCCTGAAAGCGCTCGAATCCGGCACCCCAAGACGGCGCTGGTACGGGGAAATGCCGATTCAAAGAGGTACTCTTTCGATCGAGTTCGACGAGCTTTCGGGCAGCTTTCGATGGGAATTTGCGTTTCCGAAAACAGGCGTTCGTCATATTGTTTTTTATCTGGGTGGCGGGATCGACCGGTTCCAGACCCTTTTCATCCGGGAGGGCGAGGGCGGATTTGACGCGCGGATTCTTCCCGCCTATCTGCACGCCCCCGTTTCCAGGCTTTTCACGCGGGAGTATCTCAAAAATCATGCCGCCGAAATCCCGCCGCAAACTTTGCAAAAAATGCGGGCGGTTCTTGCGGTCCTCAACCCAAAATACAGGTCGTTGGGGCGAACGGAGCGGGCCGAGCTTCGAACGGCGGAGGCCGTTGCCGCTCTCGACGAGGACCCGCGCTGGCAGCTGCTGAAGTCGTCCGGCTTTGAAGTGGTTAAGACGGACGGAGAGCTGACTGCGGAACAGATCGTAGAGGGCCGGTACGGCTCCGATATGAGTCCGACCGGGCCGGGCGAGCAACTTGAACACGATGCTGCGCTGACGAGTTTGAGCCGGCCCGGCGATAGGCCCAAAGTCATCGCGCTGCCTTATGTCAATTTGCGCTCTGATTTGCAATGGGCGGACGACGAAGACGCCAATACAAGTCCTGAAATTACCCCCGAGCTTTTAGAAAGGCTTCGCCTCCAGTTTTCGGGCCGTTTGCTGGTGCGGCAGGCCGGTCTCAACGGAATGAACAGCCTGGCCGAATCAAAGTTCGACTACGAAGTGGTTCCCTATGTGTATGCCGATCCGGCGGTCCTCCAGATTGTAGACAGGTACCGGGAAGTGTGGTCGTCTGCCCCGAATGGTCCCATCCAGCTCGCAAAGGCCAGGCAGGCCCTGCTTGAAAATATTTTAAAACATCAGGGCGCCGAAGTGGCGGCAAAAATACAGTCTGTCGGTCTCCCCGCGATTCTGGCCGACGGTTTTTGGGCCCTGCATTATACGAGCAGCTACGGCAACGACAGGGCCTTCAAGATTTTCATGAAGGCGCTTTTCAAATCCAGAGGCCAAGTCGGGCATACGTCGAACCGCGCCAACGTCGTCTTTACGTTTTTGAATTCCAAGGTGGTTTATAAAAAGAAGTTCAAGCACCATGGCAAGCTTTTGGACATGCTCCGGAAAGGTTCCGCGGCTGATTTCGGCGGGCGCTTCTATTTTTACGATCTGAACCCGGCGAACGGGCTTGTGATCCCCGAGGGGGTGCCGGACCGCGACTCGGTTCTCGTCATCAACCTGCAAAGCATCAACAACGAGGCCTTTGAGCTGTTGCATTACCTGAGCGACGCGGGCGTCATCGCCGGCGACATCGGCCTTAACAATGCCCTGACCTTTGCCGCAGAGGGTGTCGCGGGAACCAATTTTTTTGCGCCGCATCCGGGTTCCCAGGTAGCCCTCCTGAATCAGATGCGCCTGAGCCTTGAAACCAATTTGCGCGCGAAACTGCGCTTAAACCGCGACATGGAGAGATTGGTGGCGGACAAGCTGAGATTATTCGACGAAACACTCGGCGCTTACTTGACGGTCCAGCAGCCCGGCGCATTTACGACCCAAGACGCCGATCAGGCGCTTGTCGATACGATGGCCGGCATGTTTTCCGACGTCAACCGGGGAATCGGATATCGCGAGATGTTCCGAGATATCGTGAGCCCCGAAGGGAACATGTACAACTACATTCTGAGTTTGATTGCCCAACTTTCGAACCCGGCCTCCGACCGCCGCCTGAGCGTCCCTCACGATTTTGGTCCGATGAAGATCTCCCTTGAGGGGACCCGCGTTCTGCTGGTCCTTCAGCAGGCCATTACGGGCTTTGGAGACGCCCGCCGCATAGCGGCCCTTTACGAAACGCTCAAGGGGTCGATCAAAAATCCCAATGACGTTTTGATTTTTCTGGCGGACAGGGACAACCACGATCTCGAGGAGGGGCTCAAGCGCCTTGAAAAGGTGATTGATATGAAGGCGCCCCGTTTTCTCCTTCTTCTCCGGGACGGCGAAGGCCGGCTGCGCAACGGTTCGGACAGCAAACCGCTCTACGTGATTTTGGAAAATACGAAGGGGCGCAGCGAGATGCGCGCCCTCTCCGCCGTCGAAGCGCGTCAGCGCTACCTGAAAGACATTGAAACCGGCCGGGCGACTTTCGTCATGCTCAAGCCCGATGCCGTCGAGAGGGGGATGCAGCGGCAGATCCTCGACGAATTGACCAAAATCGAAGGCGCTGAACTGATCGAGCTCGATCCCATCGCGTTTAGTCAGGAAGCGGCGGAGCAGTTTTATCAAGTCCACCGGCTGAAGGGCTTCTACGGCGGATTGGTCAAATACCTGTCGCGGGGCAAGGCGGTTCCTTATCTGATCCGCCTGCCGGAAGGCCATACGGACGCCGTTGCGCAGGCGCGTTCAGCGATCGACCGGGTCCGGGCCTTGCCCGGCGCTGTCGTCAAAAACAGCGACGGCATCGACGAGAACCTTATTCACGGGTCTGATTCTCCGGAAAACGCGGCATACGAACTGACGGTTGTTGCCGAAGCGCAGTCGCAGAGGATTCCTTCCGTGGCGGTGATCGGCCTGGACAATATGGGTTATCAAATGGCAAGACACTACGCTAGTCTTGGCGCCAATGTGAGGGCCGTTGATTCTGAACCGAGGAAAATCAGACATTATACAAGGTTACTGCAAAGGGATGCCCCCGCCGCGGCCCTGAACGGAACACCGGGATCCATCCGGATCAGCGCGGGCGGCGAGAGCCTGCTGGATACGATTCGCGACTCGGACGTCATCGTGTTGAATGTCGCACTGAGGAACGGGGACGATCCGAAGCAATACCGGGAACGTCTTTTCCGCTCCGTGGAGGAGGTCAATAAGAGCTTGGCTCAATTGAGGGCATCCGGGAATAAAAGCTTCAAGCTGTTCGTCGTGCGCAGTGTCGTGCCGTTTCCGTTTAAAGAGGGCGAGCAGCCCGAAACTCAGTACCTCGAGAATTTAATGGGACACAACGGGGTCGGCAATTTTGAAATGATCTATCAGCCGGTTTTCGTGCCGCAGGACCCGTCCCCCGAGGATTTGCGAAACGAACAGTTTATTCTCGGCACCAAGGACGGGGCTGAAACGGTGGGAACCAGGCTGATGAGCCGTCTTTTTGCGCGGGCCGAGGGCGCTGCCCGTCTGACGACTGTGCGGAGCGCCGAGCTTGCGCATTATTTTATCGCGATTTACCTGGCCAAAAAGCTTTCCCACTTCAATCAGATTCCGAGCATCACGCATGCCCTCGGATTTGGCGATCCCAACGCGGTGGCTCTGGTGGCGGGTCTCGATAAGCGGGTCGGGATCCCGTACGCAAAGATCGGGCCGGGCTTCGGCGCTTGGCTGCGGCGTATCGTGACCAGCGTCCGGGATTGGCTTGAAGACGATCTGCAGGCAGAGTCGGCTTTGCGTCCGTATAAGGAAAAACTTTTGGAGCTGTTGAACGCGATTCTGGATGTCAACGCCGGCCAGATGCGGCTGTTCGAAGAGATCATCGATTCTGAACTGGGCCGGTTCGGGCTGACGGATTTGAGAGGGAAGACCGTGGGGTTTTTGGGGATTGCCAATCGCGCGAAGAGTAGCCGCGTCCGTGATTCCGTGATTCTCGAGCTGGTTCCGTGGCTCAAGAAGAACGCCGTCAAAAAAGTCGTCATTTACGATCCTTATGTTAGCCAGTCGGACTTCGTCAAGTGGCTCGCGAGCGAACGCCGCCGGGATCCGCTTCTGAGAACGATCGAGTTCAGGCTTTACCGGGACAAAAGAGAAGCCGAAGGGGAGTTGAAAACCGCCGACCTTGCCATTGTCGGAACTCCGCATCCGGAGATCGCGCAGCTGAGTCCCTCGGAAGTCGTGGGGATCCTCGGGGAGAAACCTCTTTTTGACAGTTGGAATATTTATGGGCTCCAAACGGACGGCTCGCAGACCCACTCGCTCCGCGAAGTCCAGGAAGCGGGTTTGAATTACGTCAGTTTGGGCAGAAAGCCGGTCGGCCCCGTTTTTGGCGACGCTCCGATTTTCGAAAGCCGTATGATTCGGAGTGCGGCGGAGATTGCGGCGCCGAAACGCCCGTCCAAACGCGTGGCGGTCATCGGGACCGGGTATGTCGGGCTTGTGACGCTTGCCGAGTTTGCCGAGTTAGGTCACCGGGTCACGGGTCTTGATACGGATGCCGCCAAGATCGATATCCTCCAGCAGGGGGGGAGGGTCATTTACGAGCCGGGCCTGGATGAACTGCTTGCCAAACACCGCGAGGAGACGAAGCGTCTGACTTTTACGACCGATTACGCGAGCACCGTCCGCGAGAACGATATTTTCTATATCGCCGTCGGGACCCCTTCGGCGGAAGACGGCTCCAATGACCTTCGGTACGTCGCGGGGGTGGCCCAGAGTATCGGAAAGGTGATTCGGGAAAGAAAGGCCGCCGGAGAGACGTTTGAACGTCCGATTCTCGTGATCAAGTCGACCGTGACGCCGGAGGCCTTTGATTTGGTGATTCAGACCATGAGGGCGCGGGAAGAAGCGATCGTTCAAGAGATGACGGCTCAGGGCCTCGAACTGAACGTCGATTATGCCCTGGCCAGTAATCCAGAATTTTTGCGCGAAGGGACAGCGCTCGTGGATGTTCAGAGGCCGGACCGGATTGCCCTTGGAGTCGATTCCAGGATGAGTCCGGAGGCGATTGAAGAAACACAGCGGGAGCTCCTGGAACTTTTTCGCCCGCGGCTTTTGGCGAACGAAGCAGCGATCACCGCCGGGGACAAGACGATCCCCGCGCCGACGGTCGTCTTGACCGATGCCGTGTCCGCGCCGCTTGGGAAATATTTTGCGAACGGCTTCCTTGCCTCCGACATTACCTTTTCGGACGTGTGCGCGAGAATCGCAAAAGCCCTTGGGGGCAATTGGTCCGAGATTGCGGAAATGATGCGGCGTGATCCCCGGATCTCCTTCTACTGGTTCCGGGAGGTCGGGGCCGGTTATGGCGGCTCTTGTTTCCCGAAGGACGTTAAGGCCCTTGTTTATTACATGGGGCTGCTGGGGCTTCCGGCCGCGATGCTTAACGTGGTCATTCAGATTAACGACTGGATCAAGAAAGTCGCTTTCGTCAACGAGATCGTCCGGTTTGTTGCAGGGGCCGGCTGGGACAGCGAAGGGCAGCCGGAACCGCTCAAGGGCAAAAAAATCGCGATTTGGGGAGTCGCTTTCAAGGCCGATACCGACGATACGCGCGAGGCCCCGTCCCTCGACGTCATTCCCGCCATGATCCGGCTCGGCGCCACGGTGGTCGCGCACGATCCGGAGGCGCAGAAAAAATTCGAAGAAGAAATTCTGAAAACCGTAAGTCCGGAAGAGTACCGGCAATGGGTCCGGGAAGGAAAATTCCGTTTTGTTTCAGACCCCTACGAGGCGGCTCAGGACAGCGATGCGATTGTTTTACTCACGAACTGGCAGGAGTACGCGCCTCAAAAAGCCTCCGGTCTAAAGGGTATCGATTTAGAACGGCTGCGCCAAACGGTCAAAGTGCCGCGCGTGATCGCCGGGAGGCCTCTTTATAAGCCGGAGGAAATGCAATTAGCGGGATTTGGATATTCCTACATCGGTGGCCGTGACGTCGAAATGGCGCGCGCCGAATTGAGGACGGATGGAGAAAGCCGAAGCGGGTTGTGGAATCGGTTTCAGGATTGGCGGTTTGGCCGGCAGCTTGGCCGCGCGGCGCGCTTGGACCTGCGCTTGGAAAGCGACCTGCAGCGCCTCGGAGAAATGAAGAGAAGGGATAAGCCTCTGACTTACGACCGAGTCAACGACCCCATGGAGGTCCTTGGGGCCGGATTTCGAATGAATCAGCAAAAAAATCTCGAGAAAAAAATCGAAGCTGACCGGAAGCGCTTGCCGAAGCAATTTCAGCAGGGGGTCGACGCGGTCGTGCGCAGGCTCGGAGACTTGCGGGCGAAGGGACTTTCGGCCTTGCTTGGCGAAATCAATAAGGTGACCGGGAAAGACGGCGGCTTTGCGCCGGATCCGGGCGAGAAAGAGGGAATGACCGCTCCACGAATCCGGATGGCTCAGGAAATGATCACGGACCTGCTTGATTTGGCCGGTCTTCCGGCGGGATTGCGCAACGCCGCGTTGACCGTTCTTTATCAGGGGTTCGGCATGGACGAGACCGCCGTCAAGAACCTCCGCCGCCAGGTCGTCCAAAACGCCCTGAATCCGGCATTTACCAAGCCCCGCGCGGAGAGTCGTTCCAATGCTTTGGAGGGGGACTTGCATGAGATGGCGGAGGCCAGTTTTGGAACGCGTTTTGAACAAAGAACCGGCGTACCGGTTGCAAGGATGCTCGAAGGCGTGATCCGGACATTTGAGATATCGCCCCGTGAAAAGGAGCATTTGGAACTGGCTTTACAGAGAATCCTCCAATTATTTTTATTTGAAAAGCGCCGCCAGAGCGGAGATCTTTCGGGGGAAGGGGTTGTCGAGGAAGCTTCCCGACTGGCCTTGTCGTACCTTTCCGGTGCGCCCGTGGAAGGCCCTCAAGACTTTGCCCATCAGATTGTCATGGCCCTGCTGGATGTTCCGGAATTCGTCGCCGCCTTGCTGCCGGCGATCAGAACGGCGCGCCGCCCAAACGAACTCAACCGCTTCGATGTCGTGGAAGATGCATTCGTTCTCGGCTGGCTTGCCGAAGCCCTGGGAAGCGTTCAGCCGGAGTCACGCCGAAGAATCGAGAATCTCTATTTGCTTTTGTCTCTCGGCGCGCTGGAACCGGGAACGGTCGGCCGTGAGATCGCGTCCTGCGCAACTGTTCAGGATGTGGACAAGCTCCTTGTCAATTACCAAAGCCGGCTGACGCAGCTTCGGGCGGAGGATATGACGCTTGCCCTATGGCGGTTTGAAAGAACCCTTCCGGGGGGGGTATCGAGGCCCGACAAACCGGATTCTCCCGACATCAAGGTTACCGCGTCGTTTGAGCCGGTCTCGAAGCGTTTGGAAATCGTTTTCGAGCGTTCCGATCGAAAAGAAAGCACGGTTCTTACATTCGTCGGAGAAGGACTCGACCGCTTTTATAACATTTCGCCGATCGCCGGACTCGGCCGCGTCGAGTTGGCCAGTGCCACTTGGGCGGCGACCTTTGTCAACACCATGAAAGTCATGCTCCTGCCGGCCCTGCGCGACGATCCGCGCTTGGGACGCCTCGAGGAAGTCTATCAGCGCGCTTCCGCCGCCGCGGGGGCTTTCGCGCAAATTCCCGCTACCGGGTTGCCGGATGCCGGTTCAAAACCGAAAATGACATTGGCGCAATCGGAGGTCGACGCTTTTGAGAGGCTTTACGCGTATCTGGCCGAACGCGATTCAAAGATTCCCCGGGATCACGTGGCCGTCGTATTGGGCAATCTGGCTGAAGATTATCCCGACTATGCTTTCAAAGCATTGCAAGCGCTTCATTCCCAAAAAATCGTCATTGTCGGTTTGGGAGGTGGAGACAGACCCGAATGGCAGAAGATCCGTGACCGCATCCTTCGGCTGGATCCGGCTTTGGGATCGAAGATCCTGGTCGACGAAAATGACCAGTCGCTCAATACCTTGATGAATATGGACACCCTTGTGCGGATTTTGAAGCGCGAGGGATTGACTCCGGCCGATTTGGTTCTGATTCAGATGCCGACCTCTCTGAGGGTGGCGCGCCTGCTTTTCGAAAAGCAATGGCAAGGTGTGTGGGGGGGAAGCGAAGGCCAGACCCCGCGGCCCGTATTTCATTCTTATGCGGTGGATCGCCCCTTCACTTTGAAGGCCGATGAGCCGCTTGAGCCCGCCGCTCTGTATTATTTGGAACATATGCTGGGGCAATTCCCCATCGCTCAAACGCTCGCAGACAAGGATATTGACGCGGCATTGCTCGAGGCGGAACGGGTGCTGAACGCGGCCGTGCAGCGAATCGACAAGGACCGGACGGGGTCGGTTCAGGCGCCGGAGCGCACGGAAATGCGCAGTGTCTCTGAGGAGCGGCTTTGGCCCGAGGACGAACCCCTCCTCGACGGCGTAGGCGAGCACGATACGAGATGGCATCAGGTCAATTTGATCGGGCAAATCATGCTCGAAAAACTCACGGACAGGCAAAATCCGTGGCTCTGGGTCGATCTGAACGCGGCCGAGTTCCGGCAGACGCTGGTCGCGCGGCTTACCGCGGCCGGGATTGATCCGAAGTCCGTGGATTACGCGAAGCTCGCGCAAAAATTGTACGACAAAAAATTGCTCGCTACGGAACGGCGTGACGGCCACGACGTCTATAAAATGGGCTCTTCGGTCGATCCGGCGACGTTTGCCGTGAAGGTCAATCACATTCGCTATATCCAGAACGATTTTCTAACGGCCCTTGCGGATCTCCGGACCGGACGAAAGGAGCATCTTGAGAGTTTGCTCAAAAGTTACGCCGCTGCTTCGGCGCACTGGCCCCTTTATCCGGTGGAGAGCCGCTACCCGGTTTTGAAGGCCATTCATCTCATGGACCGCGATTCCAGAAGCGCTCTGGTGAAATTTATTCTGGAGTCCGAGAGTGCTTTTGCGGGCAATCCGCTCGTGGATGCGATTGCCCTAAGTTTTGCCGAAGACCTGCCCGAGGCGTGGTTTGACGGCTGGCTTGACCGGAATGCGGCGAACCTCAAGGGAAGGGTGATTTATTACATTTCGCCTGAAACCTGGCTGGCCGAGGGCGGCCTTGGGCGCGTTAGCCAAAATCACACGATTGCGGTCAAAAAGCTGATCGCAAAGGGCGCACGGATCGTCACGATCGAGCCAAAATATCCCGTCAAAATCGGGATCCGCGACAAAACCGAAACGGCGATCGATTACGCCAAGGCTCCGGTGCCGGTGAGGGGCCTTACCCGCGTTCCCGAAATGGATTTCAAAATCCGGGTTTGGCTGGGCGACCGCCGCGACTGGGTGACCGTCAAGGTTTACAAGGGCACGAACGATCACGGCATCGAAGTCTATATGTTCGAAGACGAGAACAACTGGTTTGTGAAAGCGCTTTACAAATACGGAAGCGAATACGGCTCGGGCAGGCTCGAGCACTTTGCCCATTTCATGTCGAAGTGCGCGATCAAGATCCAAAAGCAAATCGAAAAACAAGCGGCAGATCAGTCTGCGGGAACTTACCGCCCGGGAATTGGCTGGGCCAATGACGGCCAGAGCGCGTTTTACCCGCTCTTGAAGCGCATTTCCGACGATTTGGACGCCCTGCCTGAGGAAGAAAAACAAATCATCCGCAGCGAAAAGTCTTTTTCCGATATTTTGAAGGACCCGGCTTCCAGAGCGGCCCTTTACAGCCTCCTTTTGAAATATGTGACCGACGAATATAGTCATCAGGACGCAAAACTTCTCGAATCGGTTTTCAAAGGGGATGCCTCGCAGGAGCAGCTTGAATCCTGGCTGGCTCCTGACAACAGGCACAACGAGGCGCGGGTCCTGCGTATCGCGAGAAGTATTTTTGAAGGTCAAATCCTCGAAAACGCGGATCTTTTGACGGACCCCGAGCGGGAAGCGTCTTTGGCGGATAATGGAACGCTCATGGTGACGCACACCTTCAAGAACCGTGGTTTCAATAACGTCAACATGATCCCGGATTTCCGAATCCCAAAAAAATATGCGCAGTACCTGCAGGTCCGTATCGATTATACCGAACCCAAGCAGGCAAAAATCGACCTCACCCAGGCGGGGATTGCGGCCGCGGACATCGGGGCCGGGGTCGCGGCGATGCACGTTCAGTCGGGCGATCAGATCGGTCTGGTCGGAGTGCCGGATAAAGACCCCAAGGACCGTTACGACAATTCGAAACACAAGGTGGCGATCACAAACGGCGGCTCGAGTGCGCTCTACGCGGTGTGGAAAGGTATTTTTTCGGATGAGGCGTCGGTCTATGGGGTTTCACTGAATCCGATGGTCGGCGCCAAGCCGCTCTTTGACAAGACCTTTCAATCCATGTTTCCCGGCGCGGATCCTCTGGATCCCACAGTTGAGCAGTACAGTGAAGCCCGGAGGAGGGCCAAGCTGATTTTAAAGCATCACCCGCGCTTCGTGAAGGGGACCGATAAAGAACCGCCCCTTGCGCCCGTCCTTGCAGAAATCGACGAGGAGGCGCCGGTTGTCGGTTTCTTCGGGCGAAACGTGGTCGAGAAGGCCGGATGGAACCGGGCCTTTACGGAAGCCAATTTGAAATGGCTGGCCGAAAAAGGCTCGACCGTTTTATGGTTTGCAAACGTCCAGACTCAAAAGGAGTCCGGCGCGCATTTTACCAAAATGGTAGACCTCGCCGAAGAGATCAACGCATCGGCGCGCAAAAACGGATGGAAGGGAAGAATTGTCGTTGTGGATGGATGGAACATCCCCGAGCAGGCCTTTGGTCTCGCTGCGACCGATATTCAGGTCAACGATTCCGACCCTTTGACCGAAGCCGCGGGCGCGACCGAGACCCCCGCGCTCGGAATCGAAATCACCCTCCCCGCTCCGGAAGGCATTTACCAGCAACAAGGCGAAATTTGGTCCGAAAAAGTGGGGAACGTTCTCATCGTCCGGGAAGAAACCGCCCAGGCTTACCAGGATACCTATCAAATTGCTTTAAGCGAATTTCAAAATGACCGGGAAACTTTTGTCAAACGTCAGATCATCGCCCTGCGATTCAAAGGTGTGGCGGATGCCCTGCCCACTGCGGCGGAGTACCTGCGCCAAATGAGCCTGATCATGAAAACGGTGGATGACCCCCTCGCGGTGTTTGCGGCCGTCAAAGACGGACAAATGCCCCGCTATCTCCTCGAGAACCCTTGGTTTTGGTACCGGTTGATGGACCGCTTGCGTCAGCACGGCATCGTGAATGAATTTCCGGGGACCTATTCGGACGACGTCCAGAGCTGGTTCTATGCGGGTCCGGCTTTCGGCGGCGAGCCCGTGATTATCAATGTCGAGCTCGGGCGGATGCGGGGATATTGGGAGGCCGCCTATTCCACTCTTTTTATGAATCGGCCCGACAACATGAAACCGCTTTTGAGTGTCTTTGGTTTGGACGAGGTCCCGGACGATCAGAGGATTCACGTCGTCGATGTTTTGACGGGTGAGCGCCTGAACGCAGCCGCCCCCACCGAGATTTCTTCGAAAGCCGGCATGATTCAAAACGGGATCGGGATCGGCATTCGACCGCGCGACCGGGTGTTCCAGATTGTGACGCTGCGAAAAGTGGAGGAAGCCGTGCCCGCGATTCGCGCCGAGCTTCGAACCTTTGAATATGACGACGAGGTCCTTCGCTACCGGGCAGCGCAAAAAGATATTCCGAGAGGGCAGACGGTTGCCATTCGGTTTCCGAAAGAAGTCCGGGTTGACCGCGTTTTTCTCGCTGGAGATTTCAACGGCTGGAATAGCCACGCCGACCCCTTGCGTCCGCTCGGAGACGGTTTGTGGGCGGTCGTTGTTCCCGAAACCAGAATGGGGCTTGGTGAACACAAAGTTAAATTCGTGGTGAACTATTCCGGCGGCGAAGTGAAATGGGTCACCGGCGGATACCCCACGCAGGGAGAGGGGGAAAATCCGAACGCTGTGATTGCTGTCGATGAAGAAAGCGAACTGTTTCAACAGGCCATGGCCCGCAGAATCGTGGAAGGCGTCAAACTCCCGCCTTCGCCCCTGCCCCGTATCCTGAACGACATTCCCATTTCCGCGCTTCGCAGTCGGGATCAAGCAAGAGAGCCGGGGATCGGAAAAGTCGGTGATCTGACTTCCGAGTTTTTGGATCAGGAGAGCACCGATGTTGCTCATATTTTGCCTCACCACGCGTTGGCTCCCGGGGGACAAAGTCCGTACGGGTGCATTGACTGGTATTCGGTCAATGAAGCCAATATCAATTTGGCCGATGCCGAGGAGCTCAAGGATCATCCCCGCAGCGCGGCTTTGTTGCCTCAACTGATTGCGGCCCCCGCCAAGCGGGCGCGCACCGATTATGAGGATGTTCGACGCCGTGAAGAGCCCGTGAAATTTGAAATGTCCCGGCAAGTCAACGGCGCCAGACGCGCCCTCATGGAAGCCTTTATCCGGAAATGGGACAAGCTTTGGTTGAATGATTACGCGGAGTTTATCTCCCTGCGTGAAATCATCGGGAAACCCTTTACGGCATGGCAAAACGGCGATGAAGCCCAGGCCAGACGGAGCCCCGGCTTCGCAGAGCGCGTCGCGATGCATAAATATATGCAGTGGCTTGGGACCGAGCAGGGGCTCACCCCTGTGATTGTCACGCTGGAAGAGGCGGGAAAGATCGTGATGCTCGATCATCCCATGTTTGCTTCCGTCGACAGCGTTTTAGCATGGAAACATCCGGAATATTTCAAGCCGGGGTATCCCGGCGTTGTCCGAAAAAATAAAAATTGGGACGGCTCTGACGCCGCCACCTATGAAGTGCAGGAAGAGTGGAAAGACCTGCTTTTGTGGAATTGGACCAAGCTTCGCGAGGTCAATTATGAGCCCATTTTTTCCGCTCTCCGTTACGCGCTCACCTTAGGCAACCCTTCAGAAGGGACAAGAATGATTCGTCTTGATGCCCAGCATTTTGCCTGGAATTTCGGCCGGGGCCAGTTGGCGAGCGGGGACGAAGACGGTCAGCACTATACGAGAGCTGTCGCACGCCATATTCGTAAATACGGGGGCGTTGCGGCTTCGGAGGCTTATGAAGAGAAAGAGCCTGATATCCGCAGAGAAGGCATCATCCCCATTCCCAGCAAGGATTGGTGGAGGACCAGCGACCACGACAATGAAAGAGCCGACACGCCGCGCCTTTTCTGGCCGTTCGGTGTTTTGCGAGATGATATGAATACCGCTCTTTTTTCGGCCCATCCGCTCATCATCGCCATGTCAGGCGGGCATTTGCTGGGCCCGGTTTATCCCAGGGGAGCCATCAAACAGATGGTCCAGGATGAAAACGGCAATCGATTTTCAGTATGGGACTGGCGATTTCCGGTGGAGACGGATGAGAATTATTGGGATGGCATTCGCTTTAATTTAAGACCGTATTTCCAGCACAGGACCCGGCTGGCCCGGGCGGCGAAAGTCGGCAAGGTTTGGACCGAGCCGGATTCTCTCATGGCTTTGCTTGCGTATGATGCGGGCCGCTTTGTTCGTTTTCAGCCGGACGGCACCCCGAGCATTACGGAGATCCATGAAGATGTTTTTAGGGGCGAATCCAATCCAGCAAATTTGACGCCTTCCTTCGGACTCCTCCTCTCCCGGGGAGACAAGGAAAGCATGCGGGCCTATTTGGCCCAATTTGAGCGCTCGATCGCGCATATTTTTGGGATTTTTGATGAGCGCAACGAACTGCTTGTGCAATTGCGCAATTTAACCGGCGGCGCCGACCAGGATGAACAAAGGCGCTCCTTGAGGGGAAAGATCGAACAGCACGAAAAAGATTTGACCGCAGCGCATTTCGAACGTTTTTCGTTTAGTCAGCAAATGATTTTCATGCGTGTGCTCGAGCGTTACGTTGAAGCGAGCGGGGACTGGAGCCTTGCGGAGACGATGATGCCTGTGCTCAAGGAAATGATGAGTCACGCGCGCCTCCCCAAGGAACTGGCTGACCTTTCGTACGAAGGTTACGGTTTGGCCCTGAAAGCCGTGACGGACGAGAATGGTTTGGTCGCAACGCCCCGTACCGTTTATACCGAGCGCGCCGGAAAGCTTGTGGAAAATAACGCGCGATGGTATGCCAACTTGAGATTCATGGAAAAGCTCGAAGACAGATTCGCCGGCCCGGGCGCGCCATCCGGAGCCGCGGATTACCGTGCCTTGGCCGATCGGATGCTCCCGGTTTTTAACCAGAGATTTTGGAATGCCTCTGAACATTGTTTGTATGACGTGATCGATGCTGAGTCCTACGCCCACGGCGACGCGGTAGCGCCTTATCAGATTTATGCGATTAGCGACGGCGCGGACCTTCTCGATGCTGACCGGCAGGCGCTCATTTTTGCAAGAATAGAAGCGGACCTTTGGACGCCGCTCGGATTACGCGGCCTGCCGCCCCGCGACGGTCGCTACGACGAAAGTTCGCCGGTCAACGGCGCGGCACATCCGGTCTTCCTCGAACCGTATATGGAAGCCCTCGCCCGCGTGCGAGAAGGGCAGCATTGGACCGAGCTGATGATTCGCGGGGAAATTGAGCGGAAGATGACGCCCATGGCCGAGTATGTTGCTTTGAGTCCATCGGGCGCGGTGGCGCAAATTTTTAACGGCGGTACGCCGCAGCAAATGCTGCAAGCTCTTGCCGGTCAGGCCGCGCTGAATTTTTCAGCTTCAGCGATGCTGGGATTAGTTGCTGGGGTGGATCATGCCCAAGACTTAGCGTTGTCCCTGTTGAATGGGGCCGTGTCGAAGCAGCAAAATCCGGGGGCAGGTCTGCCGCAACACCCCCTCGGCGAACCGGCTTGGGCCGAAAGCACGGCGGCCGTTCTTTCGGTCTTTGAAAGGCACGGCCTTGTGGACCGCCAAGCGCTTCACGAGTGGGCCCGGAAAACCACTCAGCCTGACCGCGTTGAAATTTTATCGGTCACGCCCGTCAACGACGGTTCGCGGCATGTCGTTCGCGCCCGGGTTCATGTCTCGCCCCTTCTGAGGCCCGAAGATTTAACCGTTCAGATCTGGACGAACGGGGAACCTCTGCAAAGCGGCGATACGGTTTGGACGAATCCCTTTGCGCTTGACATGAGCCTGGTCCCGGAAGGAGCCAGCCAAACCTCCCAGCCGGGCGGGGCCGGATCCTTTTTCCTGTACGAAGGGGTTGTCCCTGACCGGCCCGGCCAGAACGAATTGAACGTTCGTGCCGCGGCGCATGCCGAAAGCGAAACAGCGGATGACCGGCGGGGGGATAACGTGTGGTGGGAGTTCCGTTGGGCCGGTGGCAACCACCGGCTTCAAAGCGCAAACGTGCGTTGGAATCGCGATTCGTCCGAGGCCTATCTCGCCCGGGCCGTTGGTTGGTCGGTGCGATATGATCTCAAGCTCTTTGATACGTGGGAGCGACGGTGGACCGATCAGCCCGGTTTTGTTCCGAGGACCCGCTTCAGTGGTACGCCTGAACTGTGGGCAGGTTCGTTTAATTTGGGGCAGTCCCCCGAATGGTTCCACGAGCAGTGGATGCGAGACGTGTTTGAATCGATCACCGGCGCTCTTGTTGTGTTTGGCCGGGATGAAGAAGCCAAGCAGGTTTTCCGGTTTGCCGCACAATTTGAATCGGGAGGCATTCTTCCTAACAGAATTTGGGACCCGGCCAAAGCCCTGAGCGAATATGCCCAGAATTTATTGCAGCGTAAGAAGACTCTTCTGGCGCGCAATGAGGAAATCATGCGATATCATGCCTACGTGAGGAGACACGCCGGGCCTCCGATTGGGGCTTTGGAGCATGCCTTGAGGGCGGAGGCTGACAGGTTTGACCGGGAGATTGAAAGTAACCGGAATGAAATTTTGAAAATCGATGAAGAATTGCCTCCCAATGGTTTGAATTACAACACCGCCGATGCCTCGCTTTGGTTCATTCATGCCCTTCAGAAGTATTCGCTGTTTAACCCCGATGACCATGCGTTTATCCTGGAGATGCTCCCGGTGGTGCAACGCATTTTGGACGGTTATCTCAAACCCAAAGACAGGTTGACCGCCAGCTTTTATCACGATAAGAAATATCAGGTCATTTACACCGATGACGACGGACTCCTGGTGACACCCGAGCAGGCGACGTGGATGGATGCCCAACCCCACGATCAGCCTCCCGTAACGCGGCGCAACGGCAAAGTCGGCGCACTCAATGCCCTCTTGCAGGGGGCTTTAGCACTTGCGGAGAAATGGACCAGACTTGCGGGGAATGAGGAACAGGCGGCGAGATACCGCCGGGCTGCCCAAAAAAACAAAACAGCGTTCAATCAAAAAATGCGGAATCCTAAGTACGCTACCGGCGAGGAAATCGCGCCTTTTTATGATGTCATCGAAGGCGATCCCCATGAGGGCGCTCTGCGTTCGGATATCGTGCTTTTGGCAGGCCGCGGCGGTGACCTTCTTTCGGATCAAGACAAGGTGGATGTGGTCATGGCTGCGACGAAATATTTGCTGGCACCGCACGGCGGTTTGAGGACGCTTGCGGCCGAAGACGACCATTATGTAGGCAATTACAGGGCTTTGCAGGATACCGGTAATTCTGCGCTCAAAGACGCGGCCTATCACCAGGGTACGGTTTGGCCCAAGACGATAAAAGATTATCTTGAGGCCGTCAAGGTGGTTTGGGATCTTCCGGCTTTTCTCCCTCATCGCCAGAAATTTATTGCGCTCATCCGCAAGATCTTCGGCGGTCTTGAAAAAGACGATGCCGCGGTCTCTTTCGAGGATGTGGCAGCGCGAGTGCTTTCTCCCGAGCTCGAGTTTTTGAGAACCAGTCCGACGCATTCTCTTCCCGAGGTTTGGGACGGCGGCGATAAAGCGGCCGTTATCGCCGGGAGGCCTTATGAACAGAGGCCGGGCGGCCATCCCTCGCAGACATGGAGCAATGCGTCGGTGGCTGAAGCCGCTGTGCTTTACGGTGTGCTGGATCCCACGCTTCTGAAATGGTGGGCCGAAGCCGATGCTAAACCTTACGCTGTTGTTCTCGAACCTTTTTCGGAAACGGAGCCGTTCAAGCCCGTTCCTCCCATCCGGATTCAAGCCGGGGAAACGTACAAAGGACGCGTGAGGGTTTACATCCGCCCGGGCATTGAGACGACCTCCCTTGAAGTGAGTCTTCTCACGCCGCGTTTTCCGATGAAAGAGGGTTCCACGGACTGGGGGGAAACCATTCGACCGGTTCCCTTAAAACCTTTGGGCCCGAGAGATCATCAACCGTTCATTTCCTATGAATTCGAAATTTCCGCCGAGGAGTTGGGGCTGGCTCCGGGCAGCTATCAACTGCAAATTCGAGCCCGCCATCGGGAAAATCTCGAAGAACAATGGCTCTTAAATGGAAACGTGTCCGTGGAAATCTTATCGCCCGCGCGTCAAGAGACGCGCCAGGTTCCGTTCGAACCTGGCACAACTCGTTTACTCGGGATCGACCCTCGTGCCGAGATGCGCACAGAAACAACGGACCTCCAGAAGAATTTTCTGACTCATCTCAAGGCTTACCGTCAGGAGAAAGACGCCCGGCGGGCGGACCGGCTGGAAAAGGCCGTGGTCGGACATCCCGCGGCGCTCATCTATCCGATTCCCTTAAAGAATTATGAAGGGGAGCAAAGAAAGAAGCTTGTCACGAAGGTCGTCTTTCGGGAGGACGTGTTGGGACCGCGGCTTTGGGTCATTACGAGCGTCGAAGGAGACCAGGTCAGTCTGGAGCCGTATAACAAAGCGTGGTTTAAAAATCACAGCGAGAGCGACACCCCGAACGGAGAGCTCGAGTGGGAAGCGTTTTCACGGCTGGCCGGACGGCATGAAATCCAGTGGGTCAGCCCTGCCAAGCTGACGACGGATACGGATCTGAAAAAGGCTATGGAGGAGCAGCTGATGCCGAGGGTGATTTCGGAATTTCCCTTCGAAGCTGAAGATGAGGACGAGGGACAAAGGCAGCCGATTTTTAGCCCCGATCAACCGATCAGCCGGCACGTTGCGCTATTCGGGAATCGTTTTGGAATCACGTTTTTGAAGAGTGCCATGCCACATACTTTTCTCGTCAAGTTAGAGCTTGATCCAATCAATACCGACGAGTTTGCGGGGGCTCAAGCCGCGGCGACGATCGAGGTCTCCAAAGCCGCCGCTCCCGAACTTTATGAAGCCTTGAAAATGGCGCATGCCTTGGCAGAAGCAAAACGTTCTGCCGGACAAAACGCCGGTTCCGTCAACGAGGCCTCCATTCTTGCCGGACTTTACCGCATAACGGCGAATGGACAACCCCGCAAAGAAATGAGAGAGACGGAGCCCCGGGCGGAAGTTGCGGCGCAGGCAAGCATCTCGCCGTCTGTCCGAAAGTTCTCCGGCCGGGTCTTGCAGGCGCTCGCCGAAGGAAAACGGCAGACACTTGCCGGGCTTGCCGATACCTTCGGGCAGCTGAGTCCCGCGGGTTTTGAGCGGATCGCGTTTGCCATGGAAACGGAAGCGGTGGCCTATGCTCCCACGTACGCTGCTCGTAAGATGCACCAGGTTCCGTCCGAACCTGGCATAACTCGTGTACTCGGGATCGCCCCTCGTATTGAGATGGGGACGGATGGCGCGGCGATCGATTGGATTCGTGACTCGGAGACGGTCGAGGCTTTGCGTCAGCGCCTCACTGATTTCGACACCCGCTCAGAGACTTTTATGCAAGAGCTCATGAGCCAAGTGCGGCCGATGCTTCGCGACTATTTCGCCCGCAATCCCAGGGGCACGGTCTTCCTCGGCTTCCCGATCGCTTACGACGCGAAAAGCGAAGCTTGGTTGATGCAATACCAAAAAACCATTGCCGAGGCCCAGCGCGAGTTTGGCCAGGCGCGTGTGCGCGGTCATGTTGCGGTGATGGTGACTCCGGCCAATGAAGAGGCTGCGCGCAATTTTCTGGCTCAGCCCGGGGCGAAGGGGATCAAATTGATCGAAATTCCGGACGAGGCGGGCGGCGTCGTCCGCATCCAGCAGCACCTCCTCAGAAATCCGAACTCGCTCGTCTACGGGCTTTCCGAAGTCGGCATTGCGCCCGAGAAGCTGACGGAAGCCGATGCCCGCGCTCGCGTGGTCGAATCGCAGGCTTCGATCCACGAAACGGTCCCGGCCGCGGTGTTTCTGGATATCTTGCTTGCTGCATCAGGAACGAAAGTGACTCCCGATCTTTTGAAGAACCTCTTCGAGCGCTTGCCGGGCTTTGCCTTCACCGATCGTCCTCGGATCACCGCCGAGGCGGCCCTCCAGCTCGTCTACGAGCGTTATCAGATCAGCCAGTTCATCGCCACCAACGCGTAACGTAACCACACACGCGTAGCTTTTTCCTTTCCACTTTCTCCTTGTTTATGAAATAATGATTCCCGCCATGAATCTCTTTTATAAAATCTACCGCGATTTCAAAGCTTGTTTCGAAAAGGACCCGGCGGCGCGAACGCCGCTCGGGTTTCTGGAAGTCCTTTTCCTCTATTCCGGGTTTCATGCCATTCTGGTCCACCGCCTGACCCACGTGCTTTACCGGCTCCGGATTCCGTTCATTCCGAGGCTTTTGTCCCAGCTTGCCCGCTTCTTTACGGGGGTCGAGATCCACCCGGGCGCGAAAATCGGCCCTGCCTTTTTTATCGACCACGGGATGGGGGTCGTGATCGGCGAGACGACCGAGATTGGCGAAAGCGTAATCCTGTATCAGGGCGTGACGCTCGGGGGCACCGGGATCGAGCGCGGGAAACGCCATCCGACGCTCGGCTCTCATGTCGTGGTCGGGGCCGGGGCCAAGGTGCTCGGCAATATCCGGATCGGCAGTCACGTCAAGATCGGAGCGGGGTCGGTTGTGGTGCACCCGGTTCCCGACAACTGCACGGTCGTGGGGGTTCCTGCAGAAATTGTCCGTAAAGACGGCAAGCGCCTCGATGATCTCAATCACGGGGACCTTCCGGACCCGATCCGATCGCTCAAAAATAATGTCCGAGGCCTGCAGCGGGAGCTTCAGCGCGTCGAGCGCCAGATGCGCCGGCACTTGGCGGAGGGTGACCGGCCTCCCAATCCTCCGGCGGCGCCGTGACCTCCGAAAAACTTTTTGTCTATTCCGACGGCGGAGCGCGGGGCAATCCGGGCCCTTCGGCGATCGGCGTGATCGTTTGCGACGAGGACGGAAAGACCCTCGAAGAGTACGGGGAAGTGATCGGGGACGGCACGAACAACGTCGCCGAATACCGCGCGGTGATGAAGGGCCTCGACCTTGCCCGCAAGCTTGGCGCGAAGGAAATCGAATATTTCGTCGACAGCGAGCTGGTGGCCAAGCAGCTTTTGGGCCACTACCGCATCAAGACCCCGCATATCCGGGTGCTTTTTGACGAGGTCCTTGCGCGTCTCAAACATTTCAAGCACGTGCAGTTCAAGCATGTCCCGAGGACCCACGAGGTCATCAGCCGTGCCGACAAACTCGTGAATATTGCCCTCAATCGGGCGGGGCATTAACCAAGGAGAACGGAATGAACTTCGAAATTCTGACGGCAGAAAAGAAAAGAGACAAGGCGGACCTTCTGATCGCGGGGGTGTTCGAGAAGGAGCCTCTTTTGAAGGATCTCGGAGCGCTCGAGCCTGCCTTTGCGGGACTCGTCAAGGCCGCTTCGGAGAAAAAACGTTTTGACGCCAAATTTGCCAAGGCCTTTTCATCTTTTCAGCCCGAATACCGGGAAGCCCCGGAGGCTCTCGTCCTGGGCCTAGGCGAGCGGAAAAATTATAAAAAAATTTGTTTCCGTAAGGCGGCAGGAGAAATCGTAAAGCATGCGCGTGCGAGAAAGGCCGCCCGTGTGCGGGTCATCATGGACACTTTTCTCGGCGCTGATGTGGACGCGGCCTGCGCGGCGGAGCTTCTCTCGGCAATCGGCCTTCTGGCCTCCTATGCTTTCGATAAATACAAGGCTCCCAAAAAAGAGGGGGAAGAGCCGATCTTCAAGATTGAGACCGTCGAGATGCTCTTTGTCAAGAAACAGCGCTCGGAGCTGCTCAAAGAGCGGATTCAGAAATCTTCCGCGGTTGCGGCCGGTGTAGAAATGGCCCGCAATCTCATTAATGAGCCGGCCAATGTGATGACGCCTCCGGCGATGGCCGAAGCCGCGCGCGCGATGGCGGCCTCGAAAAAAATTTCCTGCACTTTGCTCGGCGAGCGAGAGCTCAAAGAACTCAAGATGGGCGGCGTTTTGGCGGTCAATCAGGGCAGCGTCCATGCGCCGCGTTTTGTGGTTCTCGAATACGGAACGCGCTTTAAAAAGAAGGGAACGGTTTGTCTCGTCGGAAAGGGCGTCACGTTCGACACGGGCGGGATCAGCATCAAGCCTGCTAAAGACATGGAAAAGATGAAGTATGACATGTCCGGCGCGGCTGCCGTGATCGCGGCCGTCGGAGTCGCGGCCGATCTCAAACTGCCGGTCCACGTGGTCGGCCTCACGCCGCTTGTCGAAAACAATGTCGCGGCCAATCCCCAGCGGCCCGGCGACATCATTCGGATGGCCAACGGCAAGACCGTCGAAGTCATCAATACCGACGCCGAAGGGCGGCTCATCTTGGGCGATGCGCTCCACTACGCCGGCAAGTTCAATCCCAAAGTCATTGTCGATCTTGCGACCCTGACCGGGATGTGCGCCTATACTTTCGGCGACAAGGCCATCGGCCTTCTCGGAAGTGACGCGCGGCTCATCGAGCGGATCAAGAAAGCCGGGGAAGCCTCCGGGGAGCGCTGCTGGCAGCTTCCGCTTTGGGAGGATTATGCCGAGCAGATCAAGGGTCACCAGGCGGACCTTCTGAATACCGGCGGGCCTTACGGCGGGACGATTACGGCGGCCATGTTCCTCAAGCAGTTCGTTCCCGAAAAGACCCCGTGGGCGCATCTCGATATCGCCGGGACAGCCTGGGCCGAGAAGGACCGCTTCGACTGCCCCCGCGGCGCCGCCGGCGTCGGCGTTCGCCTCCTGACCGAATTCCTCATTGCCTGGAAATAATTGCCGGAGAAGGCGTGGGAACGGGCTTCGCCAACGTTCGCCGTGCCCCACCAGGGCACGGCTTCAAGTAGCGTCCTCGCTCCTACAGATTTCCTCCAAAATGCCGTTAGATACCTAATAGAAGAAATGGTGTCTGGATGAGTGTCTTTATTTACCCCTATGAAACGGAGGGATTCCATGGATAAAAAAACTTTTTTACTGATAAGCATCTTATTTCTCGCCTTCACCTGTGCCGTACAGCCGGCTTATGCCACCGGGAAGAAAGAAGGCGCGGCCTCTTTGATCCTTCCCACCTACGGCCAGGCCATGAATAACGAGACCTACAAGACGAAAACCAAGTTCATGGCCGGGATCGAAATCGCCGCCATCACCACGAGCGTTGTTCTCGGGACCACCGTCGGAGGCCCCGTGGTTTGGGCCGGCCTCGGTCCGCTCATCGCGAACCACCTATGGAGTTCCATCGACGCCTACAAGGGCGCGCAGGTCAAAAAAGATCCGGGCATTGAGGAACAGCTTCGCAGCGCCCAGCGTTCGCTGGAGCTTTCACGTCAGCGCCGCTACAACACCCAAGCGGCCTATCAATCCGACCTGCGCGACCGGATCCGGCTCGCTGGCGAGCAGGCAAGATAATTTGGATATTTTCCATCCCCAGCTAAAACTTGCCGCTGAAATTTGGGACCTGATCCGAAACGCCGCCGATCCCGCGGACCGCTGGCTCGGGGATTACTTCCGCAGGAACCGCAAGCGAATCGGATCCCAGGACCGCCGCTATCTGACCGAAGCCATCTACGCGTGTTTCCGCCACAAACTTTTCCTCGAGGCCTGGCTCAAGGCTTCGGGCCAAACCGCCAACACTTGCGTTTTCGTCTTGTGCGCCTCGGCGGCCGAAAGCCTTTTGAGCGAAAATAACTTCCAGGAACTGGCCGCCGGAATTCAGGGATGGAAATTCTCCGATCAGATTTCTTACCAGCACCTTAAAACCCGGGTGCTTCCGCCCGGCTTGAGTACCCTCTCCGGTGAAGAGGAGCTTTCGCTTCGCTACTCTTTTCCGAACTGGATCGTGCGTCGTTGGACCGCCCGGTATGGTTTGGAAGGCTGCCGGGAACTGCTCGAGACTTGTCAGGCAAGGCCGCCGCTTGTGGTCCGGACGAACCTACTCAAAATATCCCGAGAAGCTCTTGTCGAGCGGTTGATCAAGAGCGGGTTTTCGGCGCGGCCGGCCGCGCGTTCCCGGACCGGGGTAATTTTTGACGAAAGGATCCATCTGTTCGATTCCGAGGAATTCCGGGAAGGGCTCGCCGAAGTGCAGGACGAAGGCAGCCAAATCCTATGCGAAACGATCGCTCCGAAACCCACCGATGTTGTTTGGGATATGTGCGCGGGAGGCGGAGGCAAGAGCCTCGCCCTCGCGGCCTTGATGGAGAATAAAGGAAGGATCATCGCCACCGACGTACGGCTCTGGAAACTCGAGGATCTGCGAAAGCGGGCCCGGAGAGCGGGGGCCTTCAATATTTTCCCGGCGGATATCGGCCGCATGAACGAAATCAAAAAGATGAAGGAAGGCGCTGACGTGATTTTGGTTGATGCCCCGTGCTCGGGGACGGGGACGTTGCGGCGCAACCCGGATGCCAAGTGGAAGCTGACCGAGGCCCGGGTGCTCGAATGCCGGAAAGACCAACTCGAGATCCTCGAAAAGGCGTTGCCCTATCTAAAAAAATGTGGGAAACTCTATTATGCTACCTGTTCCCTTGAGCCGGAGGAGAACGAGGAGGCCGTGCGCGAGTGGGCGGCAAGGCACCCGGAGCTTTCGGCGGTTGCGATCGGGCCCGAAGACGGGTATTTGAAACTCCTGCCTTCGCGGGGCGGTACGGACGGTTTTTTTATGGCGGCGTTTCAGCTTCAATAGAACGCCTGTCATTTCGAGCCACAGCCCAAACGGGCGAGAAATCTCTGTCTGAAATGGCATAACTTTTCGGGGTTGATCATGAGAAAATGTTTTCTTTTTATTTTTCTGTTTGCGTCCGCATGCTTACTGAATGCGAGTGTTTCATGTGCCCAGCCAGCCTCTTCGATGTCAACTGCCGAGAAAATTCAAACGGTCGAGGCGCGCGGCTGGAAAAATATGCTCGCTCTTCCTGCCGAAGTGACCTCGACCTTTCAGCGAGAAACGAAACTGCACAGGCGTCTCTGGCCCGTCACGTTTATTCCGAGGGCGGTCACGAATGCTTCCTTCCGGATGGCTTCGGCCGCAAGCGACATTCTCATCCATCCGATGGTCGTGCCCTTCACAAACAATCTTGCCCCCTGGACCGACTCCTTGGGGCTGCCCGAATATCCCTGGCAGGTCGAATACGCCTAGACGGATGATGCCTTCCGTATCCATCGTTCTCGTTGATCCCGAAAATCCAGACAATATCGGCGCGGTCGTTCGCGCCATGAAGAATACCGGTCTCGACGACTTGAGACTCGTTAGGCCTCCCGCGAACTGGCGTGAAAAATCCGTGAAGATGGCCATGGGGGGCGTCGATCTTCTCGACCGGGCGAATGTTTTTTCTGCCTTCGCGGATGCTGTCAGCGACCGGCACCTTGTGATCGGCACGACACGGCGAGGCGGCCCTCGCCGCGGATTTTTCATGCCTTTTCGTCAAGCCGTCGAAACCCTCGTTGAGCGCCAGGCGAAGGGCGGCAAGTGTGCCGTTGTGTTCGGCCGGGAGTCTAAGGGCCTCGACAACGCATCGCTGTCGCTTTGTCATTGGGTGACCACGATCCCCGTGCATCCCGACTGCCCGTCGATCAACCTTGCACAGGCGGTGATGATCATGGCCTTCAAACTGTTCGAAGCGACGGCCCCGGAAGACGCCGATATCCGGCAATATCGGGCGACGGCTTCCATTCCGAAACGCGGGCGGATGCGGGCGCTGAAGCCGAAAGAAGGAATGCCGAAAATCGGCGAGTACCGGTATCTGTCGCAGGCCGAGATCGAAACGGTTCTGGATTCTTTCGAGGGCGCGCTCAAGGCCCTCGATTACGAAAAGAAGGGCAATCACATGCTGGCCCGCATCCGGAGCACTTTCCACAGCCTCCTCAAGCGGGGAGGCCTTCTTCAAAGCGAAGCGCAGATGTTCAAGGGCCTCTCCCGCCGCATCATCGAGCAATCCGAGTTATCTTGAGACTCTGTAGAATTGTTTTTTGCAAGAACTCCGATATAAGGATATAATAGTTTCCACTATGGACGAAGCCGAGCTCAAGGGAGCACTCCTCAATCTGATCAAGGAAAAAGCCTTCAAAAAGGGCGACTTCACGCTCGCCTCGGGGAAGAAGGCCACCTTCTATATTGACGGAAAACAGGCCACCCTCGACCCGCAGGGACTCTTTCTAACGGGTAAACTCATCCTTATGATGCTGCACGGAGTCAATGCCGATGCCATCGGCGGGCCGACCATGGGGGCTGATCCGATTGCAGCGGCGGTTTCGGTCCTCAGCAGCCAAACCGGTCATCCCCTGAAAGCCTTTATCGTCCGCAAAGCGGCCAAAGACCACGGAACCCAGAAGCTGATCGAAGGGCCGGAGCTTAAGGAAGGGGACCGGGTCGTGATGGTCGAGGATGTGATTACGACCGGGGGGTCGGTTCTTGAAGCGATCCGTCAGGTCGAGGCCGCGAAAGCCAAGGTCGTGAAAGTCATTTGCCTTGTGGACCGCAACCAGGGCGCCCGTGAACTTCTTTCCGCTTACCCATACACCCCGATTTTCGAACTCAGTGACTTAGGCGTATAAAATAAAAAATAGGGGACAGGTCTGACTTGCTAACCTGTCCCCTATTTTTGCTTTTCTTTCTATTCCCGCATGCTCTCTGCGAGAGTCATCTATTCTTACTTCTTCACATACTTCGCCGCGACCGGCTTCGGTTCCACCGGCTCTTGCGGTTCCGGCGCCACATAAGTGATTGTTTGAGGCGCGGGCGTAACCGTAGGAACCTGTACGAATTGCACCGGCTCCGGTTCGGCTTTCACGCCGCATTCATCCGCCATGCACAAACAGTTGTTGTAGGATTTTGAAACCGGGAAGCCGTTGAATCCGGGGACCCAGAACGTTCCCACGTCGAGTACTCCAGAAACCGCGCGCAATGCAGTGCAGCCGATGCCGCCGCCAAGTCCTGCGAGCGTTCCAAGAAGGGGCGGGCCCTGTTTCGTGCCGTCGACGGTCTGAACCAGAATGTCGACAAAACAAGTTGCCGCGTTGACGAGACCCCGTCCGAACATTCCACCCGCCTTTTCACCGTACTTCTCGGATTGAGCCATGGTCCAAACATCGGAGGCATTGGCAAAACCGGCCGGCATCAACAGCAAGGTGAGCATGATCATAATCGCTAGTACGCGCTCTTTCATTGCTTACTCCTTTTGGTAATCTTTGAGGTTATCTGAAATGGGTTGATTTTAGAAATTCGCTTTTTAAGAAAAGCGGCTTATTAAAATCCTCTTTCTTGCTTGCATCGGAAAAAGGAAGTATGTAACCAATTGCGACTAATAACGTTAAGGATATGACATTTACTGTCCGGAATCAATCATAATTTTTAGAAACGAGTATTTTTTATTATAGGACGCACTTGATGAATTAAGGATCAATGATATAGGAATCTATATCAACTATTGACAATAAATAGTACCATGTGTATTATTACGATTAGGAACGATCATTAAATAACAACAGCATTACAAAAAAGAACAGGGGAATGAGCGATGGAACCGATTAAAGATCCCAATGGATTCAAACGGCCGGAGAGAACGCAGATCATGACTCCGAAGGAAGCAGCGAAGTACCTTGGCTTTCATCTGGTCACGATCTACCGGCTTCTCAAGAAACAGGAAATTCCTGCCACAAAAATCGGGGGACAATGGCGCTTCAAGAAGGATGTGCTGGATGCCTGGCTTCTTGAGCGTATGAATCATAAATAACCCGGACCTCATTGGCATGATTGATGGTTATCTCCTGAGATGGGCTTGGGTTCCGGCCCATTAATGCCGTTCATTAGGAGAAGGTGAGGTGTCTATGATTCAAGCAATTGACCCTGTCCTCGCGTGTGCCGACAGCCGGATCGAGCGGTGGCGTCTTCCAAGGTGGTATGCGCTCTATACGAGGAGTCGCCACGAGAAGTTTCTGGACCGTGAGCTACAGCGTAAGCATCTTGAAACTTTCCTCCCTATCCGTAAAGTGGTCCGAAGGTGGTCCGACCGCAGACAGACCGTAGAAGAGCCTCTTTTTCAAAGTTATCTTTTTGTCCGTATACCGTGGATGACCCGTTTTAATATTTTGAATACCAAGGGGGCCGTGTGCTTTGTCACGACCGGTATTTCCCATGAACCGGTGGAAGTTCCCGAACGAGATCTCCTCTCGGTGAAGCGTTTTGCCGACGAAGATATGCCCCTGGACCCCTTTCCCTATTTGAAAATGGGGCAGAGGGTTTATATCAAAAACGGCCCCTTCAAAGGGGTCGAAGGCTTTATTGTCCGAAAAGATAAGCATTGCCGCCTCGTCATCTCGCTGGATCTTCTGAACCAGTCGGTCTCCGTTCAGATTGATGAGGCGTGTGTGGAAAATTGCGGGTGATCGTCGAATTGTTGTAGGTGACTGTCACTTTTGGCGCAGTCATAGTAAAAGTGGCTGTCACCTCAACGTAAACGTAGGCCCTCTGTGACCGAGAGGGCGAAGCTGTGTAAAAGGAGAGCATCCATGAAACACGCACTTGTCACCGGCGCTGGCGGATTCATTGCCCATCATTTGGTTAAAAGACTCAAAAAGGAAGGCTACTGGGTCCGCGGAGTCGATCTCAAGCACCCTGAGTTTTCAACCTCCCAAGCTGATGAATTCAAAATTCTGGATCTTCGTGAAAAGGCGAACTGCATTGTCGCATTGTCCGGTGCCCAGCCTTTTGACGAAGTCTATCACCTTGCAGCCGACATGGGCGGTATGGGCTTCATCCACTCGGCCGAGTGCGAGATCATGCGCAACAGTGCCTTGATCAATATTCACATGAGCTCTTCAGCTGCTGAAATGAAGATCAAGAATTACTTTTTCTCCTCCTCGGTTTGTATCTACCGCGACATGAAACACGGTGAGCCTGAAATGACCGAGGAGCAGGCTTATCCGGCCATGCCCGATAATGAATACGGCTGGGAAAAGCTCTATGCTGAACGCATGGCCATGGTTTATGGCAAACACAATGGAATGAGGATCCGGATCGCCCGCTTTCAGAATTGCTATGGCCCGGAGGGAACCTGGCGCGGCGGCCGTGAGAAGGCTCCTGCTGCTATCTGCCGCAAAGTGGCTGAAGCCCCTGACGGCGGAACGATTGAAGTTTGGGGTGACGGAACAGCCGTTCGTTCTTACACCTATATTGATGACATGGTTGACGGGATTTACCGGCTGATGCATTCGGATATCGAGGGCCCGGCGAATATCGGAAACCCCGAGTATGTCTCTGTCGACGATCTCGTACGGATTGTGACCGAGGTGTCCGGAAAGAAAGTCACCATTAAGCACATCAAAGGACCCGTTGGCGTCGAATCCCGCAACTTTAGCAACGCCAAGATTTACACAACCGGCTGGACCGCTCGCTTCAAGACTGTTGACGGCATCCGCCAAACCTATCCTTGGATTCTGGAGCAGGTTAAGAATGCAAAATAACCTTGTCATCTCCGAATGTTTTAATCGTATAGGGGACTGTCACTTTTGGTGCCAGACGTAAAAGTGACCGCCACCTTATTTCATGCTTAATGCCTATGCGTAAATTCCTCACTCGTTTTAAGCTTTTCCGCGACACCCTTCGCGTCATCCGTTTTCTGCGCAGAGTCAAAATCCGTCCAATTCATTTATCAGTTCCTGTCATTTGCTCTCTTGCGGCTTCTCTTTTTGAAGGCATTAGCGTGGGGTTGCTCGTCCCTTTTCTTAAGGGGGCCATCGAAATGAACTTTTCATTCGCACGAGAATTACCCGTTCTCAAAAATATTGCTTTGATGTTTCCACATACCTTTGAGAAGCGTAATGTGACGATGTTTATCATTCTGCTGCTGGTCGTTTTTTCCGCCTCGGTTTTGAAGAGCATTTGTGCTTACTTGAGCAGCATAACGATCGCATGGCAGATCCGGAAGTTCTCCCATGAGCTACGCTGTGCCATATTCGACAGGTACTTGAGCTTCGGAAAACTTTTTTTTGACCGGCAAAATGTCGGCTATCTCGCTCAGATTCTTGTCGGATACACCAATCAGATTGCCGCCAGCTTCGGCCAGATGAACGGCATCCTTAATTCGTTGTTCATGCTCATCGTTTATCTCGGGATGATGTTTTGGATTTCCTGGCAGATGTCCCTTTTAATTTTTCTGGCGTTTCCCCTGTTCAATTTAGGGGTCGGTTGGATAATTGCCAGAATCCGAAAAACATCCGTTGATTCAGCAATATCCGACCAGGAATTGAGTAAGAAAATGTATGGAATTCTTTCCTGCATGCTTCTTGTTAAATCCTACAGCCTGGAGAAAAAAGAAAGTAATCATTATGGCCAGCTAAGCGATGACGTCCGAGTTTTCCAATTCAGTATGGACAAGAAGACGAATTTTATCGGGCCCATCCATGAAATGATGACGCTTGTAACGCTTTTGATCCTGATCTCTTTCATGACCTTTTTAATCGTCAGGCTTCAATCCGGGACCATCGCAGGGTTTCTGGTTTATTTTTACATGATCCGGCGCACGCTCGGTATGGCAGGTGTTTTCAACCAGGCCAAAACACTCGTTGCTACGATCCGGGGGCCTATGCGGGCAATCCGGGAGATTTTTGACGAGCGGGATAAGTTTTTCGTGTCCGAAGGCAGCAGGGCATTCGAAGGTCTGCGAAAAGAAATTCATTTTGACCGTCTGCAATTCTCATATGTCAATGCCAAGGCAGTGTTAAAAGACCTAACCTTGAAAATCGAAAAAGGTAGGATGACGGCCCTTGTGGGACCGAGCGGCGCCGGAAAGACGACTGTGGCCAATCTCATCCTCAGGTTCTATGATTGTCTGCCGGGGAAACTCTTTGCGGATGATACGGATATCCGGGATTATTCGTTGAGCTCTTTACACAAGCATATGGCTCTGGTCAGTCAGGAGACGCTTCTCTTTAACGACACGCTCAGAAACAATATCGTTTTCGGGCTTGATGAAAACATTTCCGACGAGCAAATATGGGATGCCGTAGAAAAAGCTCAGCTGGGTGAATATGTCCGACATCTTCCCGATAAGCTCGATACGCTTGTCGGGGACCGTGGGGTAAAGCTCTCAGGCGGTGAGAAGCAGCGCGTTTCCATTGCCCGAGCGATATTGAAAAACGCCGGCATTTTGATTCTTGACGAAGCGACAAGCGCCCTGGATACGCACACCGAAAAATTGATACAAACAGCGATTGACGAAGCGGTCAAGGGACGCACCTGTATTGTCATTGCCCACCGGCTGTCGACTATTCGCCATGCCGACAAAATCGTCGTCATCGAAAACGGCCGTCTCATCGAGGAAGGCCCTCTCGATCAACTTCTTGCCCTCAAGGGCCGTTTTTACCAATACTGGGAAGAGCAGAAGTTCTTTTAAAATCATGAGCTCAAGTAAACATAAGATCTACGGTTGGCTCCCCGACGTTCCCGACCAACGGGACTATTACTTCCGGGCAATTCGCCCGCGCCTACGTTTGCCCAAATCGATAGATTTGCGGGCCCAGTGTTCAGCCATTGAAGACCAGGGCGCTCTTGGTAGCTGCACCGCCCAAGCCCTTGCCGGCAACCTAGAGTTTCTTGATAACCGGATCGACCGCGTCTATGAGGACGTCAGCCGGCTATTTATTTACTACAATGAACGCTACATCATTAATACGATCAACGAAGATTCCGGAGCCATGCTCCGTGATGGCATCAAGAGTTTGAAGAAATACGGTGTATGCAATGAGCAATCATGGCCCTATTTGATCAAGCGGTTTACGCGAAAACCGCCTGCAAAATGTTACACCGATGCCAAAAACCATCTGATTTCTTCTTATTACCGCATCGAAACGCTTACGGAAATGCTCGATTGTCTTGCTGACGGCTACCCCTTTGTTTTCGGCTTTGCCGTCTATGAAAGTTTTGAATCGGACAAAGTTGCCAAGACCGGAGTTGCACACATGCCCAAACCCGGTGAACGCCAGCTCGGCGGCCATGCTGTCATGGCCGTCGGCTATGAACAGAAAACTCAACGCTTTCTTGTTCGTAATTCCTGGGGCGGGAAGTGGGGCAAGAAGGGCTACTTCACCATGCCCTTCGAGTACCTCGAAACCCTTTCGGATGATTTCTGGACGATCCGGAAATGAAGGCTATTTTCTTAGATTTTGACGGCGTACTTTTTGATACGGTCGCCGAAGCCTACGTTATTGCGATGTGTGCTTGGGGGAAGCCTGTTGATATAAAGTCCGCAAAGTGGGACAGAAGACATTACGAAATGTTTTGTAACTTTCGTTGCAAGGTCACATGCGCGCGCAGTTACTATTATCTGCTGAGGGCCTTAGATACAGAGTTCGAAGATCGGTCAAAAATAGCGGCCATATATAATGAACTCAAACACGCAACGCCGCTTGATTCTGTTCTTCAGTTTGAAAAGCAATTTGCGTTAGAGCGCCGGAAATTGAGAGAATCATCCTTTTCGGATTGGATTTGCCTTCATCGACCCTATGAATTTTCATCCATGATCCTACCGGACCTAGAGCGCTCGCGCCAATCATTTTTTATTATAAGCACAAAGGAAGAGGACGTCATTTCTCAAATACTCAAATATTATCATGTCCCTTTCGAGGAGGATCAGATTCTTGGAAGAAGATCTTTCATCGCGACTCGCTCAAAAGCCATCGTCATAAAAAACGTTCAAAATATTTACGGAGTGGAAAAATATATTTATATCGACGACTCTCAAGAACATTTAGACATGTGCCGTCGAATTGCCGGAGGCACGTTCATTTTAGCAGGTTGGGGATACACGGAATCTGGAAACGGAAGCAGCGCCCAGGAAGTAGTAGAATTGATGAAGGAATTTTTAATTCGAAAGGGACCAAAATGAGCCAATTTGAAAAAGCGTTATTTCGGCAGCTGCTTAAATTAAAGAATGAATTCGGAGTCGTTGGCGTTAAAGCCGAATTTGAGGCGGAGGGGGCTTCGCTGATGGACCTTGTTCGCCTTCGACGCTTGACGGCACGAGCGGATGTCAAGTTAATGCTGAAAATCGGCGGGGTGGAAGCCATGAGGGACATCAAGGATGCGTTGGAGATCGGCGTTGATGGTTTGATCGCGCCAATGGTCGAGAGCCCATTTGGCGTTGCTAAATTTTATGAAGGTTGCAAGAAAATATATAAAGGGGGAGTAGTCCACAAAGCCATCAATATTGAAACCAAAAATGCCGTGCGGTCTATCGATCAAATTTTAGATTACGCGGCGGGTAAGATCAACAGCATCACGATCGGCAGGACAGATTTGAGCGCGTCGTATTTCGACGTCAACATTATTCCGGATTGTGACGCCATCTTGGATATTGTGGGCCGTCTTAGTCATGCGGCTAAGGCGCATGCCCTGAAAGCGACTGTTGGCGGAAGTATCAGCCGACGGACGATCGAAGCCTTTAACAGGCAACCTCAGCTCGCAGGAAACCTTGATTGCATTGAAACACGAAAAGTTATATTGCCTGCGGAAGTCGCTCTGCATAATCCATTGGCGCTTAAGGAAGCATTGCTTTTTGAAAAACTACACATTTTATATAAAAAAGAATTGACGGATCTCTTCATCGAGGAAGATATCCAACGATTGACCCAACTGGAAGGGAGAATTTGACATGAATTATGCCGTTGTAATACCTGCGCAGAATGAAAGCCGCTATCATGTGAAGGGGGATCTCGCTCCTTTGGGGCACCTATCCCTGCTGGAGTGGAAGATCATACAGCTTAAACAGGTTTTTAACCCATCGATTTTGTTTGTTGCTTCGTCTGCGCGTGAGATCGAATCCATCTGCGTGCGGGCGGGAGTGGGTTTTATTTTACGCAAAAACGGACTGCCATTTTGTGAAGTGATAACGGAGGTTGTTCAGCAAATCAAAGAAGAAATCGTGATTTGGGCCAATGTCACTGCTCCGTTCATATACCCTCAAACCTATGCGGACATGGTACATGCGTTCCTTCATCTGGGGGCTGAGCATGACAGCCTCATTTCTGTAAAGTGCCTCAATGAATATCTTGCCTTTGATGATCACCCGATCAATTTCAACTTCGATCATCACACCGAAAGGTCTGCGCTTGCCGCTGTTCATTGCTTTAGCAATGGTTGCTATATCCAGAAGCGCAAGAGTATGTTGGAGCGTAACACTCTATTCGGTGCTCGCCCATTCTACTATGAACTGGATTCATTTCAGGCGCTTGAAGTGAAAGATCTTCGAGATTTAACCGTGATGAATCACTTAATTGCCCATTATTTTTCGACTCAGACATCCGTTTCCGATGACTGAAACGATTTCTGATATTGCTGCAGTTATCCCGGTGCGAGAAGGCAGTACTCGCCTTAAGGAAAAGGTGATGCTACCGTTTGGTCCGGGCCAAGTGACCTTGCTTGAGTGGAAAATATCACAAGTGCGGGACGTATTGCCTCCGGAGCGCATCTATGTGAGCACTGACTCCGGACGGCTTAAAGATATAGCAAATTCATGCGGTGTTAGTATTCATCATCGCGATCCCTATCTCGCGGACGGCCATCGGGCCACGTTCGCAGAAGTGATTACCGGCATCGTCAAGGATATCCCCTATTCTCAAATTGCCTGGATTACAGTGACTTCACCATTGCATACAGCGGATATCTATCGAGCTGCTTTTGGCGCATATCAAAATGAAGTATTGGACCACAAACGGTACGACTCCCTCATCACGGTCAATCTTTTAAAAGAGTATTTCTGGAATCAAAACGGTCCTCTGAACTATACTGCAGACGCTCATCATCCGCCCAGCCAATTGTTGCCAGCCGTTTATCGAGTGACTAATGGCCTATACATGCGGGATCGTGACTCTATACTAAAATCGGGATATTTCATTGGAACAAATCCTTTAAAATTTGAGGTCGACAAGATCGGTGGTGTTGATATTGATACAGAAGAAGATTATCGCATTGCAAAGGCTTTATTCCCGATTCAAGTGGGGGCAGGCCAATGAAGATGGGAAAAAGTTTTAGCTGTAGTCCTTGGGATCAAAACAAATTATGGTTAGTCGTTTCAGGTGGCGATGAAGAAGAGCTGCGTCAGATTTTTGCTATGCGGGGTATTGAGGCATTATTTGACTGCGGAATCTTTGGCAGTCCTAATGCAAAAGAGCAAATCCTTCTTAGAGAAAAAAATTGCGGCAACATCATTGGCCCGGCTGTATTTTTAGGGGATAGCCAATATGATTATAAGGTTGCCACACAAATGGGACTGGAATTCATTTTTGTCTCAGATTGGACTGAGATGCGAGATTGGCTGGAATTTTGTACCCAATCGAATGTGCCATACATTCAGTCTATTAGTGAATTAATCGTCAAACATAACCGATTTTATGTCTAAAACGACATTTGATGCTCAAAATTGGTCAAGGCTTGGGGGGGCCAAAGTGCGATTAAAGAAGATTTATAGTAAGGCGGTTCGTTCATCCAAATTCGTATTCAGATTTGAATTGGAGCGTTTAATCAGACGTGAAATCGCTAATGTCGAGACTATGACAAAGGCTACGAGTTGGGCGAAAATAAATTTTATCGGGTTGCGTCAGCTTTTATTGACACACAATTGCGATTCGAACCGGAGGGCAACGTGTCATATCATATGTTCCGGATATTCGGCTTTAAACTCAACGCATAAGGTAAAAATCGGATCCGATTACGTAATAGGGTTTGGATTCGGCGGGTTAATAGACTTGCCGTTCAACTTATACATGGTCGAGTTTGGCACATTTGAAAAAAAGTATGCAGGCCAGTCTGTCTTATATGCGGAATTGATTCAACGTTTCGCTGCCGGTAGAATAAAAAAAATATATTTTAAAAATATTTGGGAAGGAAAAATCGACCCCAATTTTTTGAGCAAGACATATGGGCCTGACGTTTGTGTTTTAAAGGATTTTTTGATGCCTGAATGGCAAATGCATGTTAGCAAAGGATTTGAAAGTCTGGTCGCGCGGGCTTTTTTTATCGAAAGAGGGGAGTATATTGCGCAATGGGGTTCGACGGCTTTGACGGCAGTCAATATAGCTTTTCGATTGGGTTTCCCACGAATTGTCTTACATGGCTTTGATGGGGTAGGCCCTCATTTTTTTTCAATTAACGATATAGGCGCACCTAATGATTGGTTGATCCGTCTGCGACAGTTTTATCCATCAGTGCCGCAGTGGCAGAAACATATAAGCGCATCGCTGATTTGGCCTTATATGAAAACGATTCAAAAGGAATTAAATGATCATAATGTTTCGCTCCTATGCGCTTCGAACGATTCACCGCTGGCAAATATATTACCCATTTACTCTTAGTTGCTATCTGCATTGGGTTGGCAACTAATAAGAAAATCGAACAAAACTAAACCTTGCCCAAATCTTGACCGCACCATTTATTGAGATTTCTCAAATGATTAAAAATTTAATTTAGGTTCCGTTTGCAAAAGGCCTCAGGAATAATTTTGAGTTTTTCCCGGGTGGACCGTTGACGATATTTCATGGCGCCAACTCCTTTCGGGTGAAATTGTCAATGGTAACTTCAAAGCCCTTAACTCGTTAATGAAGAGCAGAATGCGAAGCTGAAGGTTCCGCTTTTGACATGACGGCTAGTAAGAATCCAAAACTCTCAATTGTGACGCCTGTTCTTAACGGCATTCGGTATATTGAATTCTGTATCCAGAACGTCATTGATCAAAAATGTCCGGAGGCGGAGCACATCATTATCGATGGCGGTTCAACGGACGGAACGCTTGATATCATTAAACGATATGTGCGTGCCTATTCGCATATTCGTTGGGTTTCGGAGAGAGACCGTGGTCAGTCGGATGCAATGAATAAGGGGATTCAAATGGCAAGGGGTGCTATCATCAGTTTCCTCAATGTGGATGATTTTTACGAACCTAATCTTTTTACGCGTGTTTTAAAGTTATTCGAAGCATTACCTTCGCCAAGTTTTGTAACCGGGAATTGCAGAGTTTGGGATAATGAGGGGAAAATAGCTTATGTTTCCTGCCCCTCAAAATTAAGATTATTTCACTTAATGATGGGTTCTGAAATTCACCCTTTTCCTTTGAATCCGAGTTCCTATTTTTACCATAAAGTTCTGCATGATTTTGTGGGCAAATATAATGTGAATAGCCACTATAACCTAGACCAGGAGTTCATATTCAAAGTCGCGAGAAAGATTAAAATGATATACATTAACGAAGTCTGGGGTAATTTTCGCTTGATCGAAGGAACAAAAACGTATAAAGATTTGCACGGGGGAACACTTTTTGAACGGCAAAAATTTTTTTTATCTACCTTTTGGAAACAACTGCCACTTCAAGACAAGATGCAATTCTATTTCTACAAACTGTATCGCTCATTATTTTTCAGGTTCCGTCGCATTTTATCTTACTATATACCTTTGTTATGCAAAATTTCTAAAACAAAGACAAAAAACCGTCTAGGCAACTAAGGCCACTATACTGTATGACCAATCCGACCATATCTGCTGTTATCTGCACGTATAACAGAGCCAAGTTTTTAAAGGATGCCATCCGAAGTCTTTGTATCCAAAAGAATTGCTCTTTTTTTGAAATACTCATAATTGACAATAATTCAACAGATGAAACGCCTGACATTATTAAATCATTTTCATCAAGAGTTTCTGGATTCAGAGAAATAAGACAAGGGCTATCCTATGCGCGTAATCGTGCTATTAAAGAATCCCGAGGCGCTTACATAGCTTTTTTTGATGATGATGTTATTGTGCCTACACAATGGTTAAGTCGGGCAAATGAAATTATTCGGTTAGTCGCACCAGGAGTTTTTGGCGGGCCTAATCACGTTTGTTTTGAAGAAACACCGCCAGTCTGGTACAGGTCTAGTTACGCTTACATACCAAAGCTTGGCGATGAAGCGCGATATCTGAATCAAAAAAAAGAGTTTTTGTTTGGTGCTAACATATGTTTCCGTCGAAACTTATTGATCAAATTGGGTGGATTTGATCCGCAGCTTGGTGTAAAAGGGGCGGCAATAGGCTGTGGAGAAGAAACGCAACTACAAATCAGGATATGTAATGAAATGCCGGAAGAAAAAATTTATTACGATCCCGAGCTTTATGTGGATCATTTTACGAGAAAGGAGGAAATGTCACTTGGGTGGATTGCTAGAAAAGAATTTGCCTATGGTCGCGACAATTATTTTATTTGTTCTTTTCCTGCAGCGATTTCTTTTTTTCATTTGATGGTTCGATTCGTTCGCATAGGAATGTGCCTGTTTTTAGATTTATACATTGGTGTCCTTTGTCGTGATAAGACATTGTACCCTCATTTTCAAAATTATTACATTGAACATTCCTTTGTGCAGCTTAACCGTTTAGGACAGCTTTACCGTCAGTTATGCGATACATTCGTCGCTAGGTGAATAAATGGAGTTCAGCAGGTGGACTACAAACATTTGCATGAAATGGGTCAGAGAACGAGTTCGTCCCCACTGTCAACCTTTCAGCAAAACTTAACATTCAGCTAGTTCTGACCGCTACAGAGCATCATTATGTCGAAAAAGAGATCTTGCATAATTACTATGGTTCAGGATGAAAATGTTTTCTTACCAATTTGGTTAAAATATTATTCGAAATGTTTCAGCCGTGAAGATATTTATATTATTAATCATAATAGCCGTGATGAAAATATGCGAATCTGTTCAAGCTATCAGGGTGTTAACATCATCCGTGCGCATCATGATTCTTTTGATGATATATGGAAAATATGCATGGTTAAGGAACAGCAGACAAAGTTACTGCAATGCTATGAATATGTTCTCTATACCGATGCGGATGAAATTATCATTCCGAATCCCGGAAAATATAAAGATTTGAAAGAATACGTTAGTCGGTTCGACAAGCGAAGCGTTTGCTGTACAGGATATGAGTTGATACATTTAAGAGAAGAGGAGCCGCGAATCGATTTAAAGGCGTCTATATTGGAACAAAGAAAGTATTGGTTTTTAAACGCCTTATACAATAAACCGCTTTTATCCAACATTCCCATGGATTGGACGCCCGGGTTTCATTCTGCCAATAATCGATGTCTTGTCGATGCCGATTTGTGGTTGCTTCATTTGCATAAATTTGATTTTGATTTGTGCTGGCAAAAGCATAAAAAAATAGCGGCTGCAAAGCACAACCCGCTGTGCATAAAAAAAGGATATGCTTATCAGTATCAAATTAGTACTTTGGAAGAATTTACGAAACTTTTCCATACGCGGTGTTTTGATCATGTAAAGTTAGAGAGGAGCAGATGGCGCAGATTCATGTCGTATTTGAGGATTTTTGCGACGGCTAAAATTTTTAAACATCAACCGATTCAATCCTATCATGAATATGCAGCCAATCATCCCCTCATAGCGAGAATACCGAAAATTTTAAGAGGCACGAAAATAATCTAAGGATGTGCCGTATTTAAAAGCAGGTTTAGCTGGCATGGAAAAACGGTTAGATCGAAATCGCTCCGGAGTTCTCAAATGAAATTCTTTTTCAATAAAATCATCAAACCATATATTTCGAAAAATAAGTGCGTCGACGTTTGCGAAATTGGAGCCTCATGTGGCAATCATTCAGATTGCTTGATTGGCATTGATGCGATTCGATTAACTATCGTGGATCCGTGTCTTGACGCTGATCTTGGTGGAAAGTATAAGGATAACCAAAAGGTGGATGTCTGGCAGGGACTTAGCCTGAATGTTTTGCGGAAAATGTCAGGAAAATTCGATTGTATCCTTATCGATGGCGATCACAACTGGTATACGGTTTTTAATGAATTAAAAAGCATTCGCGAACGAGATATGCTGAGGAAGGGGGGGGTAATTTTTTTACATGATGTCTGTTGGCCTTACGGGCGGAGAGACATGTATTACATTCCTTCATCCATCCCCGATGAATTTCGACACCCCCATGCTAAAAAGGGTATAGTACGCATTCAGCCACAGCTTTCAGAATTTTCTGGAATGAATGCAAGTGTTGATAATGCCATTTATGAGGGCGGGGAAAGGAATGGTGTCTTAACAGCCATCGAAGATTTCTTGAAGGTATATGGGAGAGAATATTTTTTCATTGTACTTCGTCAACAATACGGTTTAGGCATATTAATTAAAAAGAAAAATATTGGGATATCCATCCAATATTTGAAATGGCTGCTGATATTCAAGTGCGATCTGCTTTGGTCGAAGTTGCGTGTTTGGTTGTCATTACTTCGAAGATGGATAAACCTGCATCGCAATTCAAATTGAGTCATCCTTGGCGACTCCATATTTTGCCCATCGGTAAAATGATAGACAGAAAAAATTGAGGCGGCATCAGGACTGTGCCACGGATTTTTGGGTTCGGAATGACTAACCAGAAAACTAACTCTTAGTCGGTACGCTTACCGGGGCACGTCCGAAATGGAACCAAAAATAATTATTATTATGCTCAATTGGAACGGCAAGATGGATACGATCGAATGCATTCAATCGCTGCAAAAAATTGATTATACCAATTACGAAATAATTTGCGTTGATAACGGATCTTCCGATGGTTCCGTAGAATGTATCAGGGATCGGTTTCCAACTGTGCGAATTGTTGCCAACAAACAAAACCTTGGATGGTCGGGCGGAAACAACGTCGGAATCCGTCATGCCTTGACGATGGGCGCCGAATACATATTATTGCTGAATAACGATGCCATAGTTGATGCTCAAATTATCCGCGCTTTTTTGGATGCAAGCAAACAAATGCGAGGCAACACAATTTTAGGTGCCAAAATATATTATTATTCTGAACCAAAAAAAATCCAATATGCCGGTGCGGAGTTTGTATTCGGAGAATATTTTTTCCGACACAAGGGGCAGGGTTTTATCGATGATGGTAAACAGTGGAACCAGCTCGAAGAAACAGAGTACGCTAACGGGGCCGCGATGTTTTTTTCAAAGTATGTTGTTCGTGTAGTAGGTTTTTTTGATGAACGTTTTTTTCTTAACTGGGAAGAAGCGGATTGGTGTGCAAGAGCTCGCCGTATGGGCATTAAATGTTATTTTGTGCCCGAAGCCATGGTGTGGCACAAAATTTCAGCGAGTTTCGAAGGGGGCGCTAAAGGCGGGGCCTATAAATATTATGGTCGTAGAAATCGTTTTTTGTGGATTGAGAAGAATTTGAGCTTATTTGCTAAAATGCATTTTTTCTTACATCAAGGGATAGATGTTTTGCGCAAAATCAAAATTTTGCTACAAACGTCTTCGAATGAAAAATCTTATATGGATGCAAAGATTGAATTACAATGTTTCTTTGATTATTTATTAAGAAAATTTGGTAAAGGCTGCCCGACTTGGGTATCTGATTTGCGCCTTTAGGAATTGTTCTTAAGGTTTGCTTTTTTCAGGCGAGTCGCAATGTTTGAAATTGCAATAAGTGCTTCAATAATAATGGCTTACGGCCGAAATCTCCTATGTCGATCAAGACTAGGAGGGCGCGTCAGCCATGAGCAAAATATGCCCAAAACATATTTCGACCTAGCTACATTCTTGAAGGTTTTGAGCAAGCCTCAAAATGTGCGAAAGGCCAGTTGATTCTATGGTGAAAGGTGAAATTTTCTTAACGGTGTTTCATGGCTCTGATTCCTTAGGATTCAAGAGCTAATGACAATTCAGATTTTTTGCATCTGTTAATCGGGAGCGAGATAAAGATGAAAAAGGTTCCATTGTTTGCTGGAACGCGACATTTTTTGAAAACACTGTTGACATGGTTGACAATCATCCCTTTGAGCTGTCTTATCCCGAAACAGCGTAATTTGATTCTCGTCATAGGACGTCGCGACGGATCATTTACGGAAAATTCGAAATACTTTTATTTGTATCTGCAGCAAATCAAAGAAATCAGTTTAGAAACCTGGTTTGTAACCGGAGTGATATCTGTTTATGAGGGGCTTCAGTCGCATCATCTACCGGTCCTTTACCGCTTCACCTGGAGAACAAAATGGAAAATGCTGAGAGCACATATCGTTATTGTCGATAGCTTAGAATGGATTAGGGATTATTGTTTTTTGCACAGAGCATTCAAGGTGCTGTTACCGCATGGTGCCGCGCCGTTAAAATTTGCAGAATTGGAAAATCCCGCTGAAATAAGAAGAAGAAATCATTGGTTTGTAAAGTTTTTGGATTTTATACAAGGTCGATTTCCAAAATATGATTTGGTAGCCATTAATCACATCCGTCATCGGGATCAGGTAATAAGAGAGTACAACTCAAAGAATGTTTTTGTTTTGGGTAGCCCACGCAACGATATGTTGATTTGCCCAGGTTTTTTTGGTTGCGAAGATCTTCAGACAGATACAAAGGTGCTTCAAAGTATGAAGTATCATAAGGGCCAAGGAATAAAGGTTATTTTTTATGCGCCGACTTTTCGCGATAGCGGACGTAACATTCTAGATTCTCCTTTTTTTGATTTTGATCGTTTTAATGATTTTTTGAAAAAATATGGATTAGTATTAATTATTGCCCCTCATCCTTATTCTGCCAGCAGCCCATCCTTCGAAAGGTTTTCGAATATTATGATCCATAATCCCCTATATGATATCTATCCTCTGCTAAAATATACGGACGTGCTTATTACCGATTATTCGTCTCTTTGTCTCGATTATCTTTTTGCAGATAAACCAATTATTTTTTACCACGCAGATTATGACATTTACCTGAAAAAAGACCGGCCTCTTCGTCCTGGTTTCTTTGAAAGCCCTCCCGGCTATAAATGTATGTCCCAGAAAGAACTTGAAATCGCGTTGGTTACGATATTGATCGAAGGGGAAGATGTATTTCGGCAAAACAGGTTAAAAGCATCGAATGATATTTTCTTCTATAAAGATTCGCGATCCTGCCAAAGAGTTTTTGAAAAGATTAGAGAGAATGCAAGTTTATGAAGAATGCCTATAACGTTTAACTGCTGAAAACTAAACAAACATCACATTATTTAGACCAAAAGCAACGAGAATGGAGAAAGTGCGTTTGATAAGTTTTAGTTTGTGGGGGGGTAATCCAAAATATACTATAGGAGCCATACGGAATGCTGATCTGGCAGACGAAATATATCCCGGGTGGATTTGCAAATTTTTTATTGGGGCTTCAACTCCTCGGGACATAATAGACGAATTATGCCATAGAAACAATACGGAAGTAGTTGTCATGGACTCGCCCTGCGATTGGCGATCTACGTTCTGGAGGTTTTACCCGGCAAGCGATCCCAAAGTTGATGTCATGATATCCAGAGATACCGATTCGAGACTGAGCCTTCGAGAAAAACGCGCGGTAGAGGAATGGCTAAAGAGCGGTAAGGGATTCCATATTATGAGAGACTACCCGTATCATGATTTTAAGATACTGGCTGGAATGTTCGGTGCTAGAAAAGGGAGTGTCCCAGAAATGGCCGGTCTAGCAGACAATTATCTTTTACGGCACAACAATAACGTAAAGGAGGCTGACCAAAATTTTCTTAAAGATTGCGTTTATCCCATCATAAAAAATAATTGTATGGTCCACGATGAATTTTTTGAGCATAAACCTTTCCCAACAAAACGAAAAGGATATGAATTCGTTGGCCAGATATTTGATGAGAATGATATCCCTGCGCAGTTTGGCATCGGGGTTCTTAGGCGAGAATTTTCTCTTAAATCTAAGATCAGAAAATTTTTAAACGGACTCATCCCTAAGAATTGGACAAAAACCAGAAAAGTAATTAAGGGAATGAAGACATTTGCGCGGCATGTTATAAAGCCCATATGAAACGAATTGCTATTATTTTCTCCAGAGTCGAGATTCTTAATAATCCTAGCGATTCGATAAAGAATAAAAAAACGTGACAATATCTAAGACTTTCATTTTAGGGGGGGGGGTTACGGGCCTTGCTGCGAGTTTGGCAACAGGGTTTCTAATTTATGAAGCAGAGGAACAGCCGGGTGGGATATGTTCTTCCTATTATATCCGGCCGGGCTCATCAGATCGGCTCGCGCACCTTCCAAAAGATGGCGAAACTTATCGTTTCGAATCGGGCGGCGGGCATTGGATCTTTGGCGGTGACGACATAGTATTGAAATTCCTTGAGAAATTGACACCTGTAAAACAATATGTTCGGAAATCGTCCGTTTATTTCTGTACAAAAAATCTCTACGTGCCGTATCCCATTCAAAATAATCTTCGCTTTCTGGATCAGACGACCCGTGAACGCGTGCTCAACGAGATATTCTATGGCAATCTACGGTTCAAGACGATGAAAGAATGGCTTCATGCCAGTTTCGGACAAACGCTAAGCGAGCTTTTTTTTTATCCCTTTCACCAATTATATACTGCAAATTTATATGAGTGCATTGCGCCACAAGATGCCCAGAAATCTCCGATTAATGTTGCTACGGTCATTCAGGGCTCTCAAGCGGAGGTTCCTGCGGCGGGATACAATGTGACTTTTGTTTATCCGGAAAAGGGCTTGGATGTTTTGACCCGCAAAATGGCCGAACAGTGCGATATTCGCTACGGTAAACGAGTGGTCAAGATTGATGTTCATAAGAAGGAAGCGTTTTTCTCAGATGGGGATACTGCAAAATATGAGAAATTAATTTCAACGCTACCGCTTAATCGTATGATGGAACTAACAGGTTTGGCGGCTGGTGAAGAATCGTTTCCTTATACGTCCGTTTTGGTCCTTAATATTGGTGCAGTCCGGGGCGGCAAATGCCCCGATGACCACTGGCTGTATAACCCCGACGCAAAAGCAGGCTTTCATCGTGTGGGCTTTTACAGCAATGTAGATTCATCCTTTCTGCCGAAGTCCTCGAGGAATACGAATGATCGTGTAGGCATTTATGTTGAAAGGTCTTTTGTCGGTGGCGAGAAGCCGTCCGAAGAAGAGGTGGCTGATTATTCTAAAAGCGTTATTCGAGAACTTCAAGATTTGGAGTTTATCGGTGAGGCGGAAGTGGTTGATCCGACCTGGATTGATGTTGCTTATACTTGGTCTTGGCCAGGGTCTCACTGGAAGGAATCAGCGCTGAAAAAACTTCAAGAACATGATATCCATTCTATCGGACGATACGGACACTGGACTTTTCAAGGTATCGCAGATTCGATTCAAGAGGGGTTAGGAATAAATGTGCTTCTTTAAATCCCGTCAAAATTTGACAATTGGCTAGCACTCAATATGATCGGAGTTCACCATGATGATATTATGGAACATATACGAAAAACTACTTCGGTGTTTTCGCGAGAGAAGACTTCCGGATCGCCTCGATCGCCCCGTTTACTTTTGTAAATTAAAGATGGAAAGCTGGTATTATAAGAATAGAAAGATCTCAACGTTACAACCCAAAACCGGGAAAAATCTCTATGCCTCTCCGGTAAATAATGCAGGTAAGCAAAACTTAGCAAACATAATCAAAAAATTTGGGAATGAGGACTTTGATTACCTGATTTTTGTCTATGACCAGACAAGGTTTGACGAAGAAATATTTAATCAATGCCAATTTGTCTATGAAAAAGGATTTAAATGGTATTTCATGAAAAAATATTTACCTCCAACTTTCTGTGAAAAATACGACTACATATTCCCCTGGGACGATGATATCGATGTGGCGGATTTTTCTTACAAAAAGTTTATTTCTATCATGGAAAGAAATGACTTGGAGCTTGCTCAGCCGGCTTTATTGCCTGGGTCCCACTATTGGCATGAAATTACACTTAAACAAAACAACTCGATTGGCAGAATTACGGACTGTGTAGAAAATATGGTACAGGTGTTCACCCGGGATGCGTGGACTAAGTATTGGGCCATGGTGGAAGCGGATAAAAATTTTTGGGGATGGGGTTACACTTTTATGGCTAAGGCCATTTGTAAATATAAAAAAATCGGCATCATTGATTGTGAAAATGTGATTCACACACGTCCTTATGTTCGAGCTGGGGCGACACATCTTTTGCAGGCCAAAGAAGAATGCGATGACTATATGTCTAGGAATGCTCGCCGGTTCCATCGATCCCTGATGATCACCTACGGAAGGCTTGCTTGATTCAAGATCAAAATATTCTTATGATTGCATACTGTTTGACTGCGAAGGTTGCGTGAAGTAAGGACAACCATGAAGCCGCCGATTCAAGTGAAAAGTCCGTTTTAAAAAAGCGACAAATCCAATTTCCGAAAAAAAAGCAAATTTAAAGGTAATTTTTATAAACGATTTTCCTCCGCTGATGCTTTCCGGAGGGGAATTGCTCATGGCGCGACTTTTGAGTAACTGTGAAGCTAATACTGTCCATACGGTATTTGGTCGTGATTATTTGCGAAGGATATCGAGTGATGCTCAATTCACACACCCATACTTTACCGTTTACGAACTTAATCCTACCGGGAGATTCGGTTGGGGGCGGGTTAAAAAACTTTTAAATGATTTACTCATTCCCTTTCTCACCTGCGGTCTCGGCTTATACGTTCAAGAAAAAAAAATAGACGTGATTGTTACTGTTGCGCACGGGCGGTTATGCATTTGCGCATGTTTGATCGCATCTATTCTTCGGAAACCATTAGTCATGTTTGTCCACGATGATTGGGCATTACTTAGCCATCGTGGTTCAATCATGCCGTCGTATCGGTTGCATCAGAAAATATTTGCATGGATGCTCCGTCGAAGTGAGCAGATTTTTGCGGTAAGTCCCGCGATGGTTGAACTGGTTATGAAGCTATCGGGTCGGAATGCCATTTTGCACATGCCTGCAATAAATATTGAGTCCACAACAATCCGGGTTCGGAAAGAATTTAATTCGGTGAATCCAAAGTTTGCGTACTTCGGTAGCTATGCGGCCGGCGAATGTTTGGACTTACTTGTTAGGACATTGCAAAACATTAAAAGAGATGACACTCCGCTAATCTTTAACTGGGAGTTCCATCTATTTGTCAATATTCGCTCAGATACCGAAGCATTGCTAACTCAAGAATGGAATGACAGACGAATTTATTTTCATCCCTGGGTGCCGCAAGAAAAATTGGCGGAGGTTATTGCTCAAATGGATGTTCTGGTCCTCCCGCATCCCTTTTATGAAAGGGACCGCTATTTTGCATTAACTTCTTTTCCTGCTAAAACGTCCGATTATCTTAAGTCGGGGAAATTGATACTTGTCATCGCGCCTCATTACTCAATTTTGAACCGCTATGCAAAACAATACGATTTTGCAGAAATCGTTGAGGGATTGTCAGAAAACGACATGATGAAAGGTCTGCGAAATCTTTGGAGCTGTTCCGAGTATCGAAATCGGAAATTGACGAATGCTGCGCAAACGCTTGTATTGAATCACAATATTGAACGACAACGCGGGGAATTTGGGGATGTCCTTAGGGAATTAATAGCTAAAAAATAGCCATAGTGGCCATGTGAAAAAATTCTTATTGAAAATTTTGCAATCAATTTTTTGTGGATTAATTCACAAGTATCCACAACTCCTCAAATTAAACGACCCGCCGGGGCACTATTATTCGCCGATTCCATGCCTCAATGACATTCAAAAACGGGAACATGTCCTTTGGCCCGATCACCTTTCGTATGATTTGCCAGCTTTGGACTTGAACATCGAAGAGCAGATAAAAGTATTGATTGAGTTTGAGGACTGCTATCGCCAGGCGCCATTTTCCAACAGCAAACAAGTGAACTACCGCTATTATTATGATAATCCCATGTTCTTATATTCGGATGCTATTTTTCTTTATTGCATGCTCAAAAAAAGAACTCCAAAGAAAATTATTGAAATTGGCTCAGGTTTTTCATCTTGTGTTATGATGGACGTTAATGAATATTGTTGTGATAATCGGCTAGAGATCACATTCATTGACCCTTTCCCGGAACGACTTCGATCTTTGATGATGCCGAGGGATGTGTGCCGATATCCGATCATTGAACGTGAGGTGCAAGAATGCGATGCGAGCCTCTTTGCCTCACTTCAAAGCGGTGATTACTTGTTTATCGACTCGTCGCATGTATCCAAAACTGCTAGTGATGTAAATTTTATCTTATTCGAAATTTTACCTGCTTTACGGCCCGGTGTATTCATTCATTTTCACGATATCTTTTACCCTTTTGAATATCCCAAGGAATGGATTTTTGCGGGAAGGGCTTGGAACGAAAGCTATGTCGTACGTGCTTTCTTGCAATACAATGAAATTTTCAAAATCTATTTCTTTGCTTCGTTTCTGAATTTTTATTGTGAGGAAAGAATTAGAAAAAATATGCCACTATGTCTAAAGAATACGGGAGCCAGCTTATGGCTGAAAAAATGTTGAAGGCCTTCAAATGAAAATACTCGTCACGGGATCTGCGGGGCTCATCGGTAGTGAAGTTGTATCCTATTTTGCGATGCAGGGTCATACTTTATTTGGAATCGATAATAACATGCGTGCTGATTTTTTTGGGCCCTTAGGGGATACCCGATGGAATCTGACAAGGTTGAAGCAAATGCATCCACACTATACGCATTTTGATCTTGATATTCGCGATCGCCACAAGATCCTAACATGCATTGACAGCATTCGTCCTGATCTGATAGTCCATGCAGCTTCACAACCAAGCCATGATTTGGCTGCGACGCGTCCTTTTGACGATTTTGACGTAAATGCGGTTGGCACGTTAAACTTATTGGAAGCTGCAAGACAATTTGTGCCGGATTCCGTCTTTGTCCATATGTCCACGAACAAGGTCTATGGCGATGCACCAAACGAAATTAAAATGAAAGAATTGCCGCTTCGGTGGGATTATGATAATCCGGCCTTTGCCGGAGGAATCAACGAACATTTTAGGATTGATCAGTCGAAACATTCCCTGTTTGGGGCATCTAAAATTGCGTCAGACGTCATGGTTCAGGAGTATGGTCGCTATTTCGGGTTAAAGTGCTGTTGTTTGCGCGGTGGGTGCTTAACTGGCCCTGGTCATTCCGGAGTAGAGCTGCATGGATTTTTAAGTTATTTGATTAAAGTAAACCTGACGGGAGGAATCTACAAAGTCTATGGGTACAAAGGCAAACAGGTTCGCGACAACATTCATTCCCTGGATGTTGCGAGATTTATCGATGCATTCAGCAGGAACCCGCGATGTGGCGAGGTTTACAACCTTGGCGGTGGCCGATCAAATTCCTGCTCAATCCTGGAGGCGTTTCAGGCAGTTGAAGGGCTAACGGGAAAAAAAATGAATTACGCATACATCGATAAAAACAGGGAAGGCGATCACATTTGCTATATTTCCGATCTTACCAAAATGCAGTCCCATTATCCGTCATGGGATATTACCGTTTCTCTTCCTCAGATTTATGAAGAAATCGTCCGCGGTTGGCAGGATCGTGCATAGTAGCCAATTGTGGATGCCTCGATCTGCTGCCAACGGTTTTTGTGAGTCGAAAAATAGGCATTGAGTTGTGAATGATGTCAAAAATATTCACCGCAGAATGAAGATACTTGTGCTTTTAACTGACGGCTTCGGCTGTGGTGGCGGTATTGCTAAATACAACCGCGACTTACTGAATGCTTTATGTGCCTATCCGGCCTGTAAGGAAGTGGTGGCGATTCCAAGATTGATGACGGGAGAGCCAGGGCGTTTACCTTCAAAGTTGACATATCTTACGACCGGCATCGGCAATAAACTTAAATATATTAAAACTGTCTTGTTTGCGATATCTAAAAAGGGACCGTTTGATTTAATTATTAGCGGGCATATTCATCTCGTTCCACTAGCCATTGTTTTGAAATGGCTATTGTGCCGCCCGGTTATTTTGATTATTTATGGGGTTGATGCGTGGCAACCCACGAAGAGACATATTGTTGATTTTCTTGTTGCGCAAACAAATATATTTATCACCATTAGTGAGTTTTCAAAGCAAAAATTTTTGCAATGGACTCATTTGAAACAAGCGGAATGGTATTTGGTGCCGCCCTGTATTGAGCAGTCTCTGTATGGCGAGGGTCCCAAAAATTTATTATTGGTTAACCAATATGATTTGAACGGCAAATCATTGCTGTTCACGCTTGCGCGATTGTCATCTCTAGATCGATATAAGGGCATTGATGAAGTCATCGAAGTCATGCCGGCCTTGCTGAAAGAAGTCCCAAGTCTTGTTTACCTTATCGGTGGCGATGGCAGTGACCGTGGCCGATTAGAAGATAAAGTCAAAAAATTAGGATTGACGAAGAATGTTTTTTTTGCCGGTTATATTCCGGAAACTCAGAAACCGGACTATTATCGCTTGGCTGATGCGTTTGTGATGCCGGGATGGGGAGAGGGCTTCGGAATTACCTATTTAGAGGCCCTTGCGTGTGGAATTCCGGTTGTTGGAAGCCGGTTGGATGCGAGTTATGAAGCAATTTCGCATTGCGACATTGGAATTGCTGTTGATCCGACGGATCCGGAAGATCTTAAAAAGGGGATCCGAACCGCACTTAAGTGCCGACAACGATCCGTTCCTGTAAGCCTCAACGATTTCTCATATCAAACTTTTCAGGCCAGAATCCATCAAGTTCTCGATGATATTTTCAAAAGTCATTCATTTCATAGATGAATTCCCCGACGAATAGAATTCTCTATGTCCAATATACTAATCCGGCGTGCTATCCGCCGTTGGGGCATAGTTCGAGAATTTTAGCTGACTCTGGTTGGAAAGTGCTTTTCCTTGGAACCGGAGCGTTCAACAAAGCAGACGATCTGGCATTTCAAAAACATCCACTGATCTTCGTTAAGAAGATGCCTTATTGCTCAAACAGACTATTTCTAAAACTACATTATCTTATTTATTGTTTATGGGTGTTGTCCCGGTTGTTTTTGTTTCGCCCGCAGTGGATTTATGTTTCCGACCCTATTTCATGTCCAGTGGCTTTCATGTCATCATTGTTCTCGAATTGTAGAATTATCTACCACGAACACGATAGCCCAAATCCAGAAAAGCATGATATGAAATTGTTGGACCGATTGGTTTTGGCCTGTCGTTATAAGCTTCTCGAAGCGGCCGCTCTGTGTATTTTCCCGAATGAAGATCGTATGAAGCTGGCGCCAATGTATGACAAAAGACCGGAGAAGTTCTTTTGCGTATGGAATTGCCCATCTCATGAAGAGGTTTCTTTGCCTGAAAAATTGCAGGCCAAAGGCGATTTTTGGCTACTTTATCATGGTTCCATTGTGCCGGATCGTCTGCCATTTACAGTTATTCAGGCGCTGAAACTATTACCTGAGTATGTAAAGCTGAGAATCATTGGTTATGTGACGATCGGACAGGAGCGCTATCTGGATCAGCTAAGGGCGTTTTCCGAACAAGCTGGGTTGAGCAGGAGAATCGAATATTTGGGTATTTTGCAACGAAATGCACTTTTAAAGTATTCGCAAAATTGTAGTGTAGGAATTGCCTTAATGCCAAAGGTTGGGAACAATGTGAACATGCGTCACATGGTTGGTGCCTCTTGCAAGGCTTTCGATTATATGGCCTGCGAGTTACCTTTGTTGGTTTCCGATTTATCTGATTGGAAAAGTCTATATGTAGCTGCTGGATACGCATTGGCCTGCAACCCAGATGATCCACAAAGCATTGCTACTGCAATCATGTGGTATTTGGATAATCCAGTTACAATGAAAAAAATGGGTACATCAGGTATGAAACAAATCTTGGCGAGTTGGAATTATGAGAAACAATTTCAACCTGTCATGGATCATATCCACTTGCCTATGGGTGCCCAATGATATATTGCTACCCGATTTTGCCCCGCGCCGGCCTTGGAAACAGATTTTTCCCATGGGCGAGATGCGCGATATTTTCCTATACGCATGGTGTTCCAATGCTTTCCCCGGCATGGGGCCAACTTAAGTTGGGGCCTCTGATAAGAGGGGAAAGTGATTTGCGCATTTATCATGATCTATTCAAAAAGCGCACCAACGAGATTGGTGGGAATAAGAAGCTTTGGATCAGGCTAAGTTATAAAAAAGAAAAGGAACCTCAAGATATACGGGGTCTTAATGTTAATGAGGCTCTTCAAAAGCGTCTCATTATATTCGAAGGGTATGAAAAGTTCTTTTTCCCACTCAATGAATGGAACGTCTTCTTGCATGAGGCAATCCTCGATATGACGGTGAAAAAATGGCGAGATAGAGTCGCTAATATATGCGATATTCCGCCAATTGGTATTCATGTCCGGATGGGCGATCAGGTTGGACATCGTGCAAATCCGATCTCATGGTACGTCGGTATCCTAAATGCAATACGGAAGGCAGTCGGCTACTCTGTCAGTGCCTTTTTGGTTTCGGATGGGGCAGAGATAGAATTGAAAGAATTGCTGCATCAAAGAAATGTTTGCCTTATTAGGACAGGATCGTCAATCAGCGATTTGCTCACTTTAACAAAAGCAAAAACACTTATCGGTACGGGCTGTAGTACGTTTACAGCTTGGGCATCATTTTTGGGGCGTATCCCGACGATTACGATTCCCGGGCAAGACTTGGCTTGGTATGGCATTAAACAAACAGCCAACTATCTCTATGGTCAGTTTGACGCATCATCATTATCGTCATCGCACAATTTTCTTGAAGTGATAAAAAGCCGTCTGATGTAATCGAGGTTATCTCCCGTGAGTTTTGGACATGTTTTTGATGGTTATTGTGTCATTCATTCACCTCATGTAACAGGAAACCGAAGGCGGCACTTTGAAGCCGAGCTCAGCCGTGTCGATGTCAGAAATTATGCGGTGATGGAAGCGCCTACAATCGATGATCAGGACAGCCGACTGCTTCAGTATCATCGCAAAAAAAAATTGCATGCAAAACGAATGTTGAGCTTATCTGAAGCGCATATAAAATGCGTTGAGCTTGCAGAAATAAACGGTTTTGAAAATGTTGTCATCATGGAAGATGATATCGTATTTCGTAACGAGTTTTATGCATGGTGGCAAGAAGTTGAAGGAGAAATAACTCAAATTGACTGGGACGTTTTATTCTTATATCGCTGGGGAACGAAGCTTTTGACGGAGCCAACGGGTCGCGTTACTTTAATTCCCATTACGCATAATATTTGTATGCACTGTTTTGTCGTTCGGGAAAATATTTACTTGGTTTATAAAGCTGCTATCCATAATACGATCCAGAAAGGGCACGCGGTCGACTCCGTTACGACGTTAGACTTTTTACGCCAAAATAATGTACGTTTTTTTGCAACGACTAGAAATCTGGCAGGCCAAGCCGGCGGATTCAGCAGTTCTGTATTTGAAATATCCCGTGTATCTTCTATGGAAGACATGTTTAGAATCAAAGATCCGCGCATAATATATCGATGGCTCGGATGGATCAATAAAGTGATCCGTAAAGTTATTCGATGTGTGGCCGCATTAGGAGGAAAGGCCGATTAATGCGAATCTTATCAGGCGCGGGCTCTGTCAAATATATCAGTTCAAACGCGGTTAGTTTACGAAAGAGGGCGGAATGGAAGCTTCATTTATGAACTCAATAAAGCAGTATTTACCCGAACCTTTTGTGGCATTTTTGCGATGGTTACGGATTTTGTACATTATTTTTAATCTCAACCTAAGCGGCCTTTTGAATTATCCGTTTAATTGGATAAAGTCATTTTTAATTCGAAAAAAATATTTAGAGCGGCCATTGCAAGCAGATACCAGCAGAAGAATATTTAATTATCGATATGAAGTGCTGCCTAATTATTTATTAATGGACCAAGATAGATTAGTTTCGAGCTCTAATTTCTGGAAGACAGGATTAAGCATCTGATATCCGGCTTGGAATCTTTTATATTACTCATTGATATGCAGTCTATCGGCCTCTCATGGTGAAGCGGTTATCGTAGAGACTGGAACAAACGCGGGTTGGTCCACAATTGTTATGGCGCAAGCTTTAAAAGATGCAAATGTTTCAGGTTTTGTGCATACCGTAGACATAGATGAGAGCAATATCGCGTCGGCAAAGAAAAATGTTGAAAAAGCCGGCTTAATTGAAATTGTCAAATTTTACAATGAGAATTCCATAACGTTCTTGGAAAAGCTGATTTCAGGGTGGTCGCACATAGATTTTTGTTTTTTAGATGATTTGCATGAGTATTGGCACGTAAAAAAAGAATTTTCAATGGTTTATCCCAAAATCGTTGCTTGTAATGGAAAGGTAATGTTTGATAATGCTTCTTATGGTGATGTCTATTTTGCTGTACGATATATAAAAAAAGCATATCCAGGAAATGTGATAGAGTTTAAAAATTGCTCTTGGGGGCCTCCTGGTATGATGATTTGGCAGCCGCCAATGTTCTCGAATCCGCACACCTTATGCAAAGTCTGGCTAACAACTGCGCGCCAAAACTTCATAATGAGCGATTCTGAAAATGACCGGTGACTGTAATTGCTCAAATGCAGAGTAATTTGGGATCCAATATGATTTCAGAAAAAAAGTTTTTATTGTTTATAAAAATGCTTCGACTGATCAGACGATTTGCACTTATTTGTCTTAAATGGTTGCCCCACGAAAAACCGCCGAAACGGATACCTCAAGCTCTTGAAGAGAGGTTTACGATGGGGCAACAAATGATCGTTCGGTACTTATACTTTGATGAGACATATCCTTATAGTTTACCCCGGGTATACATGAAGCGAATGGTGGATATTTGCTTAGAGCGGGTAAAAAGGAAGGAATCGATTGCCTATGGTCAGACGTGTTTGTGGTTGTACGATGCGTTAGACAAATATTCTATTGTGAATAAAAATGTAGCGATTATAGGTTCAAACAGCCCTTGGCTTGAGAGTATATGTCTTTATTATGGAGGGAAGCCTACTACCATTGAATATAATAGGATTATTTCGCTGGATAAGCGTCTGAATATTATGACGGTTCATGAGTATCATGACAGGCCTCAACTGTTTGACGCGGCATTTTCCATCTCATCGTTCGAACATGACGGGTTGGGGCGCTATGGTGATCCTATTAATCCTGACGGAGATTTGGCAGCGATGTCCCAAACGAAGAAAATGCTGAAAGAGTCTGGACTCTTGTTTCTATCAGTCCCAGTCGGGCGAGATACTTTAGTTTGGAATGCCCATCGAATATACGGTCGATGTCGATTACCTTTACTTCTCAACGGATGGAAAATATTGGACACATATGGGTTGACCGACGCTTCTTTTGAGAAGAGCGAGATATACCCCACTGAACCAGTTTTTGTTTTGCAAAATCAAAATTAAATAACGGAACAGAAACCATCGATCAAAGCATGCTTGCAGTCATCGAAACCCATCCTATTCAATATCACGCGCCGGTTTACCGTGTTCTTCACCAAAAGTTCAATATTCCATTAGTGGCAATTTATGGTTCTGACTGCAGCGTTACCGGCTACTTTGATGAGGAGTTTAATGAAAAATTTGCTTGGGATACAGATCTCCTGTCCGGCTATGATTCGATTTTTATATCTCAAAAGTCTGGTTATACTGAGGGAAAAGTCGACATGAAGTCGTTACGAAAGTTCCGTGAGGTTTTTAAGAAAGTATGTCCCGCAGCTGCATTAATCAGCGGGTATTGGCCGCACTTTAATCGGCGGGCAATTTTCGAATCATGGCAATTGGGGGTCCCGATTTTTTTTCGCGGAGACGTAACGGATCATGCCCTGAAAAGAAACCTTGTAAAGAGCATTGCGCGCGATGCCGTTTTGAGGTTTTTTTATCAACACTGTCAGAAGTTGCTGTACGTGGGGGAAAATGCCTATAAACATTACCGTCGTCTAGGAGTTAGACCGGAGAATCTGGTGTTTTCTCCGCATTGCGTTGACACGACGTCGTTTCAAATTGACGAAACTAACCGGTATTTATTGCGCTCTCAAATACGTTTAGGGTTGGGCGTGTCGGACGAAGATTTAGTTTTGATTTTTTCCGGAAAGCTAAGCCAAAGGAAAGGGCCGGACTTGATCTTGAAAGCGGTCAAATTATTGCCAACATCACTCAACAAAAGAATTACAGTTATCTTTTTGGGCAATGGTGATATGAAAGGTCAGCTCGAACAGCTTGCTGCTTCCGAGCGCTCCGTGAAAGCTGTCTTTGTCGGCTTTCAAAACCAATCCCAATTAAGCAAGTATTATCATGCGGCAGATCTGTTGATTCTGCCGAGCCGATACGGAGAGACGTGGGGATTAGTGGTCAATGAGGCCTTGCGCCACGGCGTTCCGTGTGTCGTGTCAGATGCGGTTGGCTGTGTTCCTGATCTCATTGCCGTCGGTAGGACAGGGGAAATTTTCAAATTGAACAGTGAGGCCGACTTAGCTCGGAAAATTGAGAGGGCCGTTCATTTAACACATCATGAGGAAATTCGCGAAGTGTGTCGGATGAAGGTCGAAAACTATACGGTTGAAAAAGCAGCCGAAGGCATTGCGACAGCCTATTTTTCTGTAAAGCGCCCATCGTAAAATGTCGGCAGACAAACTGATCATTGTTGGCAGTCCTGAAATTAATCATATCAGCGGATATTTTCGCAACGCCGCTCTCGAACTTGGTGTTTTGGCTGGTTTTTCGGATATTCGCCACGCCTTGTCAAAAAAATGGTTGCTTAATAAGATTTATTGGCATTGCTTAGATCACCGACCGGTACGGTTGGACCAATTTGGTAGGGAAGTATTTGATTTGTGTAAAAGAGTGAAGCCAAATGGACTTCTATGCACGGGGTTTGCGCCTTTGAGCGCGAATATCTTAAAAAAAATAGGTGAGTCGAACATTGTCCGTATAAATTATCTAACTGATGATCCGTGGAATCCGGTTCATCAAGCACTATGGTTTATGCGGGGACTTCCATTGTATGATCACGTTTTTTCCGTTCGTCGTGCTAATATTCCGAATTTAGAATTATTGGATGGGCCCAAAATTCATTACCTCCCTTTTGGATATGCGCCGGAAACACATTACTTGGAAAAACCTGCGACGGAGGAGGAAGAGAAGATATATGATTGTGATGTTGTTTTTGTTGGAGGGGCAGACAGGGATCGGCTTCCTTATATTCGTGCCATTATCAAGGAGGCCATGATCCTCCATCTTTATGGGGGCTATTGGAATCGCTTTAAAGACACAAAACGATATTGGAAAGGTCATGCTAATCCGGGGCAGGTGCGAAAGGCGGTGAGCGGTGCAAAAATCAATCTCTGTCTCGTGCGCAGGGCTAACCGCGACGGAAATTCTATGAGATCCTTTGAGGCACCCGCAATGGGTGGCTGTATGCTTCTAGAAGAAACCGAAGAACATCGGGCAATTTTTGGCGAAGACGGAAGGAATGTTGCTTATTTTTCTTCTATTTCAGAAATGATAGACAAAATAAAATGGCTACTCGGTCATTACGAGACAAGAAAAAGAATTTCTCAAAATGCTCATAACCTCATTATTCAAGGTAAACATACCTATAAAGATCGCCTAGTGACCATTCTCGAACATGTCCGTCTCGCTAATGGTACGAATCCGAATGTTCTGAAATAATTGTTAAGAAACTTTATGATAGCCGATACGAAAAGTGATTACATTTGCCCGATGTGTGGAGGTGCGAGCTTCCGTAGGTTTATTCCTAGAAAAATAGGAGGGGCCGTAGCGGAATGTGATTCCTGCGGGCATTATACTTTGTGGCCACGGCCCAATAAGCAAGAAATAATCAAATGGTATCACAATCACGAATTAGAAAGCGATGATGGACCCAAAGGGGTCGCTCTGTTTGATCATTTCGAAATAAAACTACTAGAAAAATACGATTGTCGGAAAAACCTTTCTATTATAGACATTGGTTGCGGCAAGGGAGAGTCGCTGAAATATTTAAGCAAGAAAGGTCACGAGGTTAGTGGGATAGACACTTCAAAAAGTGTTATTGATCTTTTAGTCCGCCAAGGTTTTAAGGTTTATTGCAAAACATTAGAAGAAATGGACGATTCGAAAGTTCAATATGATTGGGTAATCTGTAAGGATGTTCTGGAGCATATTTGGGAACCAATTCAAGCAATAAAAATATTAAGTCAATTAGTTAAACCACATGGTTTGCTGGAAATATGCGTGCCTAACGGCGATGCTATAAAGACTTATGCAGAGAATACGTATGCATTATCCGTCGATAAGGAACACTTGCATTACTTTCGTCCAATGCAATTAACAAAATTGCTAGAAAGTCTAGGATTTGCCTTAGTGAGTAAGAAATTTTATCCTAAATCGGTAGGATTAGGCAGAGCGGATAGGCCCCAAAAAACTGACGGTCCTAATGACGTGCGAATAAAACACAATCCGACAACTTTTCCCATTCCAAAAGAGAAGCGGAATGACAATATCAGGAGTTTACTCCATAAGTTGCCCGACAGGTTTTCGATCATGTGCGCAATTTTTCGATCATGTGCGCAAATTGTCCGAAGGTGTGCGTCTTTTGACCAAATAGCGAATGGCGTGGCGCATGAATTTCTTATCATAATGAAAAAAATATAGCGATTGTCTCAAGATAATGTTTGTGAAAAAGAGCAGAGTTTCGATCACTAAATGAAACTTAAAATTGCGATTGTTGTGCACGGCCGCTTTGATGCATTTGATTTGGCGCGTGCCTTTATTAACAGAGGTCATGATTTAACTCTTTTTACAAATTATCCAAAATGGGCCGTGGCCAAGTTTGGGATACCCAAAAGATGTGTGCGAAGCTTTTGGTTTAACGGTATTCTATTTCGCATGAATCAGCAGCTCAGGGCTTGGATTGGATGTCCTTACTTTGATGAATTTTTACATTCGATGTTTGGGCGATGGGCGGCTCAGGAGCTTGCGAAATCAACTTGGGATATCATTGATACGTGGAGCGGTGTTTCGGCTGAAATTTTAAATAAGATTGTCAATCCGAAAACCCTGAAATTTCTTGTTCGAGGCTCATCTCACATTGAATTTCAATATCAAATTCTTCGCGAAGAAGAGGAACGGACCGGAGGCACTCTGGATATTCCAAGCCCATGGATGAGACAGCGTGAAAAATGGGAGTACAAATCGGCTGATGCGATCCGAGTTTTAAGCAGTTTCGCCTATCGATCTTTTTTGCAGTTTGGAGTTGCGAAGGAGAAAATTGCCTGTATCCCTTCTGCCGTACCGGTTCCGTTCTTTCGTCCAGACTCGACCATCGTATCTGAACGAATTAGGCGTATCAAGGTTGGTTTGCCTTTGCGAATTCTTTATGTTGGAACAGTTTGTTATCGCAAGGGACTGAAGGACTTGATTACGATTATCAAGAACCTTGATAAGGAACAATTCCAAATTCGTTTGGTCGGCCCGGTTGCAGGCGAGGCGATTAAGCCTTTGAGGCTTTTTCAAAATGATGTAATAATTGAAGGTAAAAAAAAACAGTCCGAACTACCCCAATTTTACGCGTGGGGCGACGTGTTTCTTTTTCCGACAATTGAAGATGGTTATCCAGCGGTTCTTGCTCAGGCCTACGCGAGTGCATTACCTATACTGATGACAACAAATTGTAGCGGGCCTGATTTGATTAAGGAGGGCGAGTCAGGTTGGGTTTTGCCAATTCGATCGCCAGAGGCTTTTGTGGATCGCTTGAAGTGGTGTGATAATCATCGGAACAAACTTGCGGTAATGGTTGAGCGCATTTATTCCGATTTTCATCCGCGGGAATGGAACGATGTTGTTTATGATGTTGAGCGGTTTTATGCGTGCTGGCGAGGTCGCAAAAATCCCGCTAGCCCCCTGATATAATTGGACCGGCGATAGTAAAGAAAACCGTGGGCGCGATAGGGGTCGGGAAATGCTGAAATTGAAATGGAGCAAAGAGGAGAAAAAAAAGCTTGTGGTTCTGGAGCTTTTAAAACATGGGAAGAGTGTTGGGCAGATTGGCAAAGAGCGCGGAATGCGCGAAGCTCTGATTTATCGGTATTAAAGGAGATAAAAATTACTCATGGCTTGGCGATGCATCAAGAACATGCGGACGACACAGGTAATATAAAATGAAAAAAGGAGGTTTAGTGATCGTTTTCAACCTTTTTTCTTTAGTGCTCGTATTTTATTTGTTCAAAAACCAAGCCGATCAAGCTAGTGCGCCCGATTTTATCAGGGGAGCTATCTGCGGTGTTATGGTATTCAGTATTAATTTTTTTCTTGATTGGCGGTTTCGAAAAAAGTTTCATCCAATTTGGGGTTTTTTTATTGGCAATATAATATTGCTTGGAATGGGCGGACGATATATTGCTCGAGTGCTTGGGACTGAGGCTGAACAGAATCTAAGTATATCTGGTCACTTGCCATTGCATGAATTGTACGACGGTTTTTTATTATTATTCTCATCGGCATTATTTTTTCTCATCGGCTTTTATTTAAATCAGAAGCCTTCTAAATTTTTGATTCTCACAAGGGAATCGAAGAACTATATTTTCCCCAAAGATGCACTTATCTGGTTGATAACTTTTGGCTCATGGGGATGTAAATTTGCTCGATTTCTTCCCGGTGTTCTTGGGACAACAGTTGGCTTGCTCCCTTTGGGAGTGCTTTATGTTTTCGGATTAAAATATTACACAACGATCGGTCTGCGGAAAAGGGTGTATGTGTTATATGTGCTAATTATTATTATTGTGGAATTGGCTTTTGCTTCACGAAGTGCTATGCGCGAAGGCTATGTGACCGTGTTTATTCCCTTACTGCTTGCTACGGGTTGGGCCAGCGCACAGGGGCCTAGCGTCCTTGCTCAGAAAAAGCCAGGTTATGGAAAGAAGAAAAGATTTGCGGCGGTGGCAGCGCTTATTTTTGTTTTTTGGTTTCTTATGGCAGTTATTTTTCCGGCAGCCAATGCAGTCAAAAGTCGGCAAGTCCATGATTTTAAGACAGCTTTTGTGATGATTGTGACGAAAAAGCAAACATCCGATGATCCCGGCGCTCTCAAAAAAAATATGACGAATGAAACATTGGAGATGCGGCGTGCCATTATCATTACATCGGCTGCGATTTGCATTCGTTTATCCAAAATGAATTTACGTATGGAACACGACCCACTACAGCTTTTTGCGGCTGGATTTATCCCCAGGGCGCTTTGGCCGAACAAGCCGGTCATTGAAAAAGGGGGATGGTTTAATAAATTTCTTTTGCGCTTACTTGGATTGTCTGAAACGGAAGGGGACACTTCGATGGCTTTATCGGCAGCAGGTGAGCTATTTTGGGCTTATGGTGTTGCAGGAGTGATGATTATTATGCTGCTTACGGGGTTGCTCTTTTCGTTTTTCCACAACATCGGTTATACAAATGACTTGAGAAATATTTTTAATTCAACGCTTCTTATTGCGCTGGCGTCATTTTATTTAAAAGCTTTTGATGGTAACTGGTCTGCAACCGTAAGTTTACTATCGTTGATAGCGGCCCTCTCAATTTTCACAAGCAAGTTTCTCGTTCGGAATCGGCAACGGCCGTAGTTTGTCTGTGTCAATTCAAAGCATCGTTTACTCATGTTGTCTCGCACAAATGAAGACGCCAAGCTCAAGGGCTCGCGTATATGTTCAATTCACATCAACCAATTAATAAACTTTGGATTAATCTGTGTATTTCGGGTTTGAGCATTTTTTTCTTTTTGGTGATTTTAGAGACATGTGTCCGAATATTCGTTCCGAAATATCTTTGGGAATTGCGAAATCCATCGGCAGATTGGCAGCTGGATTTAGCACTAGGTTGGGTTAATAAACCAAATTTAGATATTGCATTTCTGACGGATAAAGGCGCTATTTCTAGATTCCAAACAAACAAAGATGGCCTAATGCCAGGAACCACAAGGCGGGAGCGAGAAGCTGATATTGTAAGAATTATGTTTTTTGGTGACAGTACAGTTGTGGGACGTGCGATAGACCAAAACAAGACCGTACATGCTGATTTGCAAAAGATTTTACGTTCCAAGGGCCTTAATGTTGAAGTTATTAATGCCGGTGTACAAGGTTATTCGACAGATCAGGTTCTGTTGCGAATGAGGCAATTAATACCTATATACAAACCTGATATTGCAATATATGGCTTATGTGCCAATGATTTTGATGGTAATCTCGCTGACATTGCGCATGGGTTAGTCAAACCCAAGTTTGTTTTAGATGAAAAAAATGGAGTAGTTCTAAAACCTTTAGTGAAAATAAGTCCGCAAATTGATGATGGTAGTCAGAACGATTGGCGAAAGTGGATTCAGTGCTCAGCCTCGTACAGATATTTTCAACCCAACATATGGGTATTAAGAGTGAAATTTGAGCAATGGTTGGAGCGACACGACACCGATGAATATTCTTTAAGCGCAGAATCAATAAACGGTGTGAATTGGCAACTCGTTATCGCATTAATTAATGAGATGAAGCTGTGTGCCGAATCCAACAATGCTAGTTTTGCCTTCTTTAAACATCCTTCGATTGGGGAAGTATGGGATTCTCATGTTAAGTCTGATCATAAACTAAACCAATCGCATCACGCTCGGCATGCGTTGGAACAACGTTTGGTAATGATCGCGGAGGAAAACTCTATTTCATTTTGTTGTCTCGTAGACTATTTTATTCGAAATAGTCATAGAGGACCTTTCCATCTTTTGCCGAGGGACCCTCATTGTAACGCTGCGGGCTATGAATTAATCGCTGAAAAATTGGCCGATTTTCTGATAAATTCAGAGAGCCTCTTACCTGAAATATCGTCTCCATCATCAAAAGATTTGAGCAAAAAAAACGCAATCAATGAAATATCTCTTTTGAATAAAGATATTTAAAATTCAACATTTGGAACTGCACGCCCTCTTGAAACCTATAGAAATTAATATTTGGGCTCATGAGCTCGGAATTTCTCAGTGGATTTCCTGCGAGACTTAGAATGACGAGACGTTGCTCTGAAAATGTTGTCGGCTATTGGCTAAAGATGAGTTTTGGATGTAGACAATGCAATTGATTCGATGCTTGTCAATACTCCACATCATTCCCGATCTTTCACGTTCCTCCGGAGGTCCCGTGGAAGTGGTGATGAATCTAGTTAAGGCCATGGGTTCTTTTGGCCATCAAATGGTCATTGGTGCGACCGATTACAATTTTTTCCAAAGCGGTATTCCCATTGATGTCAGACATTTGATTCTGGGACGGTGTGATATTGTCCGGTGGAGATGGTCTTGGAATTTAAAGAGGAAATTAGTTCCTGCGATCCGGCAAGCAGATATTGTCCATATTCATGGTTTGTGGGAATATCCTGTGTGGATGGGCGCAAAAATCTGCGTCCAATTAAGAAGGCCCTATGTCTTAAGCCCTTGCGGTATGCTTGACCCATGGTCTATGACTCAAAAGAAATGGCGAAAAAAGATTTATATGATACTTGCGGGTCAGCAAATTATTAGTCGAGCTGCGTCCATTCATTTTACTTCAAAACAGGAAAAAGCGAGGTCCTTGCCGGCCATGGGGCATGTTATGAAGAGTTTTATTTGTCCGCTTGGCGTTGACAATGCTTTGTTTGAGCATGTTCCGGAGACGCAGGTTTTCCGAGAACGATTCCCCTCAATAGGTGATGATAAGGTTATCCTTTTTCTCGGGAGGATTCATTATAAGAAACAACCCGAGCTGTTGATTCGTGCTTTTAAATTGGTTTTGAGTAAATATCCCAATTCGCACCTTATAATTGCAGGTCCAGGCAATGCGACATATGTAGATTCCCTTAAGAGATTATCATTTGAGCTTCAAATTGGTTCAAAGGTTCTTTTTACGGGTATGCTGACAGGGGATTCCAAAAAGGAAACACTGTCCGCAGCGGATATTTATGTTCTTCCAAGTCTTCAGGAAAACTTTGGAATTGCCGTTGCTGAGGCAATGTCCGTTGGTTGTCCTGTAGTCATTAGTGATGCCGTGAATTTGGCGGAGGATGTTATGGCTTTTCACACGGGGATTGTTTGTCAGAATACCAGCGAAGCTTTCGCAGATGCGATATTAAAACTTCTTATGAATGAACGCTTGCGGCGAGAAATGGGTGAGAATGGAAGAAAAATGGCAAAAGAGAAATATGATTGGTCAAAAACAGCTCAAACTTTGATCAGTAAATACAGAGAAATGCTTACATGCCTGAATCATTGCTGGCCAAATTACTGAACTTTCATTCGTTCATGGATATATATTACGGCCATGGTGCGCCGTGAAAGCTGCATCTCTCTAGCGGGTTCAAGTCCCGTCCGAGCAAGTTCCGGAACACTCGGTAGTAGGCTCCGGAGATAAGAAGAGATTCTTTTTTCTGAGCGGAGCGTCAAAAGCCTTGAAAAGAGGGAGCAACGAAGCGGGCCGCAACGCAAGTGAACGTGAGCGCAATGCTGGGCAAAAATCAGTGGATTGGCAATTTACTACTGACAAAGCCCGCATCAAACTCAAGCGCCGCTACCCACAAATTCAAGTGTCATGAGGTACTAGCACCAAGGATCTAAAATATAACATCATCCAACAATTTGTTGGATCAATTAATGACGGCAAAGGGAGGGTTATGCTCGATAATTATTGCGATCAAATCGTTTTACCGTGTCTTGTCAAAATGGACATTGATGGAGCTGAAATGGATGCGCTTCGAGGAGCTACAAAGATCCTGGGATTTCACGCAGTTCGTTGGCTTATAGAGACACATTCGCTTCAATTGGAACAATGCCCTGAGGTTTTCGCTGAAACTGGTTTTCAAGCGAAAGTGATCAAAAATGCTTGGTGGCGATGCCTCATCCCTGAACAGCGACCGATTCCGCATAACCGCTGGTTAGTGGCAGTGGCGCGAAAGATATCTCTTTGTAATTCATCCATTGTCGATTCAACACAAATGAATCACTATATTTATGATTATCTTAGGGCTTAACGCCTATCATCCGGATTCATCCGTTGCTCTTGTTAAAGACGGCGTATTGTTATGGGGGGCGGAGGAGGAGAGGTATAGCCGGGTGAAGCACGCTTCGGGGTTCCCGAAGCTGGCGCTGCAGGCTTGTTTAAGAGATACGGGAGTCCTACTTGAGCAAATAGATGTGGTGGCGATCGGGAAGAATCCGCGCGCTAATCTTCTTCGAAAGGTGCTTTTTAGTTTGAAGAATTGGCCGTCCCTTGATTTCTTGATGAACCGCGTAAGGGCGTTTCGGGCGGCGGCAAGATTTGAAGAGGATTTTAAGGCGGTTATGGCGGAGATTGGATTCCCGCTTAAAGCATGCGGGGATGACAAGACGTCATCCCTCACTTTGCCTCCCCCCCAAGGGGGGAGGAAGTGTTTGCCTGCAAAATTCATTCATGTGGAGCATCATTTAGCGCATGCGGCAAGCGCCTTCTATGCTTCCGGTTTTGAAGGGGCGGCTTTTCTTTCGCTTGATGGGTTGGGGGATTTTTCGGCCGCCATGTGGGGATATGGCGATAGAAATGATCTTCATGTTTTGAATCGTGTTTATTTTCCACATTCTGTGGGTTTTTTTTATACCGCCGGGACACAGTTTCTAGGATTCTTGAGTTTTGGTGATGAATACAAGGTGATGGGGCTTGCGGCCTATGGTAAGCCGGTTTACACGAAACAGTTTGAAAAGATGGTTATCCTGAAACCGGATGGCCGATTTGAACTCAACCTTGATTATTTTATGCAGCACAAAGGCCAGTCCAAAATTCGCTGGGAGGGAGGGCGGCCTGAGCAAGACATACTCTATTCGTCCGAGTGGATGGAGCTTTTTGGGGTGCCGCGGAGTCCGGATGGACCATTGACGCAAAAAGAACGAGACATGGCTTCCTCTATGCAGGTTGTGGTGGAGGAGATTTATTTCCACGTGCTCAATCATTTGTACCAAACAACGAAGATGGACAATCTGTGCATGGCCGGCGGGGTTGCTTACAATAGTGTCGCGAACGGCAAGATTCGAAAAAATACCCCCTTCAAAAATATTTATATTCCACCTGCGGCAGGGGATGCTGGAACGGCTATTGGTGCGGCGCTGTATGCATATCATCAAGCCCTTGGTTCGGTTAAAACAGGGGACAGGCAAAAAAAACAAAATGTGTCTGTCCCCTGTTTGAAGACCGAAGTTGGACCTGCTACCTTTGTCATGTCGCATGCGTTGTATGGATCTGAGTTTTCGGATGATGCAATCGAAGCGATCTTGAAAGAACGCGGAATGAAGTATAAAAAGCTACCCGAAGAAGACATGATTATTCAAACTGCCAAAGCCTTGAAGGAGAAAAAAGTTGTGGGATGGTTCCAGGGGCGGATGGAGTTTGGCCCGCGGTCTCTGGGTAACCGCAGTATCCTGGCAGATCCCCGGCAGCCGGACATGAAGGATATCCTCAACCATCGCATTAAACACCGTGAAGGGTTTAGGCCGTTTGCGCCAGCAGTGCCTGAAGAACATGTAAATGACTATTTTGAAATGGACTGCGCCAGTTCGCCATTTATGTTAAAGGTATTTCCCGTAAAACCCGAAAAAAGGTCTATTTTACCCGCCATTACTCATGTGGACGGATCCGCTCGCGTCCAGACGGTGTCCCAAAAGGAACATCCACTTTTTTGGAAGCTTATTACCGAATTCGGCAATTTGACCGGTGTTTATGTTCTTCTGAATACTTCTTTCAATGAAAATGAACCCGTTGTTTGTAGACCCGAAGAAGCCATTGATTGTTTTCTCAAAACGAAAATGGATGTGCTTGTGTTGGGACATTGCTTTATCGCCAGATAGATCCGTACCCTTCGTGAAAATTCTTCTTATTAATCAGACCTTTTATCCTGATCCGGCCGCGACCGCACAGCAACTCACGGATTTCTCAGAGGATCTTGTGCGGAAAGGGCATGACGTTACTGTCCTGACCTGCAGAAGGGGGTATGCCGATCCCAGCGTGCTTTATGCCAAGTCCGAAAAAAGGGAGGGGATTCATATTGAAAGAGTTTGGAGATTCAGTTTTGGGCGGAAGAGTAAAGTGGGCAGAACTTTGGACGCGTTGTTGATCAATTTTGCGTTTGCGTGGAAGCTTTTCTGGTTTTCACGATTCGACGTGATCGTTGCCCTGACTTCGCCGCCGCTTGTAGGCTGGGTGGCGGCCATTTTCGCGAAGCTCCGTAGAAGCCGATTAGTTTACTGGATGATGGATATCAATCCGGATGAAGCGATTCTGGCTGGGTGGCTGGCGATAGACTCGATCGCTGTACGAGTTCTTGATGCGTCTCTCAAATTTGTTCTCCTCAACAGCGAGACAATCGTTGTTTTAGATAAGTTTATGAAAGACAGAATTGTTGCGAAAGAGGTTAATCCCAATAGGGTGCAAGTCATCCCGCCATGGTCGCATGATGAGAATTGGGATACGGTGGAGCGTGAAAAGAATCTCTTTAGGGTGGAGAATGGATTAACCAAGAAATTTGTGGTGATGTACTCGGGAAATCACAGTGTTTGTCATCCGTTAGATACGTTATTGGAAGCGGCGTTGTTGCTTAAGGAAGACACCAACGTGATTTTTGTGTTTATCGGTGGCGGTGAGCGTGTCCGTGATGTTCTTGATTTTAAAACTCGACATAAGCTTCAAAATATTTTGCAGCTACCTTATCAAAAGAGATCCGATTTAAAGTACTCACTGTCGGCGGCAGATTTGCATATCGTGGTGATGGGGGAGCCGTTTGTTGGGGTGGTTCACCCTTGTAAGATCTATGGCATTCTCTCAATTGGGAAGCCCTTTATTTATATCGGTCCTGAAAAAAGTCATATTGGAGATTTGATTCAGTCTGGAGGAGCCGGATTCCGGGTGGCTCATGGACAAGGGACTCAATTGGCGTCTCTGATCCAGGAGATTCAAAAAAAAAGCCCCACATGGGTTGAAGAAATTCGCAATCAGGAACAGACACTGGCTATTCAGTACTCCAGAAAGCATTTGGGATCCGCCATGGTAAGCTTGGTGAGCATAAAATGATGAGGGGAATGCATGGTTAGGGAGTTTTCCAGACGAAGCGTTTTTTTATTGATCTGTGACGCGGCGGCGGTGATTGCTTCGTTTACGTTGGCGCATTATTTGCGCGCGGGCTCATGGGAGTGGGTTTTCGTCAGGGTTCCGCACGCGAATTTTGTGCTCATTATGTTCATGATGCTTTTTTATATTGTTGATTTATATTTCCCTTTTAAGTATTTCTACCCTGCCCAAACTATGGTCGATATTTGCGTCGGGGTATCTTCGGGGATGTTGATCGCATTTTCCATTTCTTTTCTCAACCGCTCATTTGCGATGCAGAGAGTCTCCTTTTTTTATGCGGCGATTTTTCTCATTGTCCTTATTTGGGTGATCCGGATGATTTATGACCTTCTTTTCCGTTCCAGACTGATGAGCAAAAAAGTTTTGATTCTTGGGACAAGCCTCATGGCCTCGGAATTGATCAAATGCATTCGCCAGACTCCACACACTTGCATGAACATTGCCGGGATTTTGACGGAGCAGGAGGATGCGAAGCGAAGCAAATATGACGTGACCGTGGTCGGCAAGGTGGCAGATGCGGTGAGTCTGATCCGAAAATTAGGGGTTCAAACGGCGATTTGGGCCTGTGAAGATTTGGATCCTGATCTTGAAGACCAACTGACTGAAGAATTGTTGAGAGCTAAGGTGATGGTCATTCACGCTACCTATCTTTATGAAAAAATTACGGGAGAAGTCCCCCACCGTCGCTTAGGCACTGCTCAGCTTATTTCAATGGTAGTTCAGGTAAAGGCACGGTCCTATCTGAAGGTTAAGCGGCTGGTGGACATCGTGGCAGCGACGGTTCTCCTCGCCGTTCTTATGCCCGTATTTCTCTTTGCTGTTATCTATCTTGGAATTCGTGAAGGGTTCCCAAAAGTTTTCTTTTTTCAGGACAGGATCGGAAAGGATGGTGTACCATTTCGCTTGATCAAGCTTCGTACGATGACCGAAGTGCGCCGGGGACGTCAAGTGGTTACGGAAGTCGGAAAATGGCTGCGCCGTTACCGGATCGACGAGATCCCTCAATTGTTTAATGTTCTAAAAGGAGATATGAGCCTGATTGGGCCAAGGCCGGAAATCCCCTACTTCGTCGAGCGTTGCCGCAGGAAAATACCCCTGTTTGATCTAGTTTTTACGGTAAAGCCAGGGATTACGGGCTGGGCGCAGGTCAAGTTTCGCTATACGAAATCGGTCAAAGATTACGAACGTAAATTCCGGTTCAATCTCTACTATATCAAGAACATTTCTCTGACGATTGATCTTCTAATTCTGCTCAAGACCGTGCGCGTAGTGCTGCTTGGGAAGGGGGAGTAACGAGCCGATGAATGGCACCTTTAGTCGCATAAACGCGCTTCAGGATTTGAATGGCAACAAGTAAAACGGTACTTATCATTAATAATGATTTTCCGCCGAGCCCTATCCGGCAGTAAGTCCAAGGGTACCAAATTCTCGAAAAAAACCACCGGGTTCTGATCGGAGAAATCGACGCCGTCTGCAAGAAAGCGGGCTGGATTATTTTTGTCGAGGTTAAAACCCGCTCGGGCGAGCGCTTCGGCGCGCCCGAAGAGTCGGTGCATCGCTTCAAACAAAGGAAGCTGCTGCGCCTTGCCGAATGGTATTTGAAAGACAAACGCCTCTGCGATGCTTCCGTATCTTTTGCCGTGGTCGCTGTTGTGATGCGTCCCGGGCCGCAGGCTCACCGGATTCGCCTTATCGAAAATGCTTTCGGGGCGTAACGCAGATATCCTCCGGCAGGAGCACAAAGATCTATTTGATGCCAAAGGATGCTTGTGTCCAAAAGGCAGGAATAGCCGATATACACAGCATGGGCTATATAGCTAGTACGAGTATTGGCGCAGTAAATAAACGCTGCGGTAGAATGGATTTTTTGCCTCTGCAGTTGGCAGAGCCTTCAATGGAATGCCTAACAGCCGAACTTGCGAATCACGCACCATATTCGTTGCTTGACCGCATGAGTCATAAATTATACTTTTAGCCATGAATAATTTTTTTGGGCGTCTCTAAATGAAATTTGCTCCGAAAGTTTCAATCATCATTCCCGTTTATAACGGGAAGGATTATTTAAAAGAAGCCATCGACAGCGCCTTGGCCCAAACATATGAAAATTGTGAGGTTATTGTCGTCAACGATGGCTCTGCGGACGCAGGTGAGACGGAGGCCATCGCTCTTTCCTACGGAGAAAAACTGCGTTATTTGCGCAAAACAAACGGCGGGGTTTCAACCGCGTTAAATTTGGCTATAAAAGAGATGAAGGGGGAATATTTTTCATGGTTAAGTCATGACGATGTTTATTTGCCTGAAAAATTAGAAGTGCAGATAAACTATCTGCGAGAAAGCGTTGATGAGGTCGAGAACTCTATCCTGTATACTGATTTTTATGTGATCAATGAGCAATCAAAAATTGCAGGGGAGAAAAAAGCGGGCTTGGTTTCACCCGATGCTTTTGCCTACATGTTAATCACAAAATCTTTTCTTTATGCATGTACCTTGCTAATACCCAAACGCTGCCTTGAAAAAGTAGGCGGTTTTGACGAGCGCTTGCGACTGGTTCAGGATTATAAAATGATTTATGAGTTATTCAAACTTTATCCTTTCCGATATATTCCAATGAAGCTCGTAAAATTCAGAATACACAAATGTTCACAAGGGGCTCGTCAAATTCAAAGGCGCGTGCGGGAGGAGAACGAATTATTTATTTGGGCATTTGACAATTATTTGAAAGGCATGTCTGAATCCGTCAAAGGAATAATCGGATTCTCCTATTTAGAATTGGCCAAAAGTTTAAAAAATAGAAGATGTATGAAAGCGGCTTTTCATGTGATGAAATACACACCCCTTAAATTATGGCGAGATAAATTGAGGGGTTACGGTTATTGCTGCTTCAAAAATGAAAAAATGATTCGACGGGTCATTCAGTTTTTAATGAGGTTGTATCCATGGCATTCAAATTCTTTGGCGAAGCGAGTTTGAAATAATGGGATGGGTGGCTGAAAATGAATATTTATTATTTATCTCCTGACCAGAATTGGCCAAGCGGAGGAGTCGCGAAAATTTACCGTCATGTGGACATCCTTAACAAATATGGATACTCGGCATATGTTCTTCATGAAAAAAAAGGTTTCCGATGCACGTGGTTTGAGAATAAGACAAAGGTAGCTTACCGGGTAAAACCTCTATGGCGAAAATGTAAAGATAAATTGTTTCACGCAAAGGTCAATCCCATAAAAAGAAAAGTGTGTTTCCCGTGCAACCATTCCTCGCAATATATTCGAAACGTCGATTATCTGGTTGTCCCCGAAATTTACGGGCTCCAAATTTTAAATATGGAGCCGGGCGTAAAAAAAATTATATTTAATCAGGGGCCCGTATTTACGTTCAGTGGATATTCCTGCGATCCGCTTGATTTGCGGTCGCCTTATAATGATCCTCATGGCGATGTCGTGGGCGTTATGACGAATTCCCATTACACCGAAGAATATATGAGCCATGCTTTTCCGGGGCTGAAGCTTTTTCCGCTTTACCATTGTTCGCGAGATATAGATGTTTTTTTGAACGATTCAAGGAAGAAAAAGCAAATATGTTTTATGTCGAGGAAAAATTACGCGGATGCTCTGCAAGTAATTAATATTTTAAAATTTAGAGGTTTTTTGAAAAATTATAACGTGATTGCGATCGACGCCAAATCACTTTCGGAAACCGCGAACATTATGAAGGAATCGCTTATTTTCTTGAGCTTTTGCCACCAAGAAGGTTCATTTCTGCCGCCATCGGAGGCGATGCTCTGCGGATGTGTTGTGATTGGTTATCATGGCTGGGGAGGAAGAGAATATTTAAAACCCGATTTTTCGTTTCCTATTGAATCGGGCGATATCATCGGTTTTGCGAAAACCGTTGAAAAAGTGATCAAGGAGTTAGAAGTCAATCCCACTGCCTATTCTGAAAAAATAAAATCTGCCGCCGCTTTCATAAAGGAGCAATATTCTCCTGCAAAGGAAGAAGCCGAATTGGTTCAAATTTGGGACCAAATCGCGGGAGATTTTGGGAGAGTTTGCCGGCGATGAGCGGAAAAATCACTTTTTTTACTATCGTGTCCAGAAACTACCTTGCGCAAGCATTTGTCCTGGGGGAGTCTGTTAAAAGAAACCATCCGGAATCTAATTTCTCGATATTTCTTGTAGACGATATTCATCGCGATTATGGAGAAGATATAGGGCGGAAGGGACTTTCCGTAGTGTATCCTGAAGATATCTCGATTCCGAACTATAAACAGTTTGTTTTCAAATATCAAATGATCGAAGCCTGTACTGGGGTAAAACCCTTTGTTTTTCAGGCTCTTTTAGATCAGGGGGCTGACAAAGTTGTTTACCTTGATCCTGATATGTTGTGTTTTCGACCTTTAAGCGAGGCGATAGAACTTCTCGATTTTTCGGCCATTGTGATCACACCGCACACCTTAAGCCCGTATGAAAAAAATTCTTATTGGGCTAACGACCTTCGTCTGTTACAAAGAGGAGCCTATAATCTTGGTTTTTTAGGCGTTGCGAACGGGGTGGTTGGGCAGAGGTTTTTAACGTGGTGGAAAGACAAGTTAACAAATGAATGCTTGCTGCGGTTGGATAAAGGTTTGTTTGTAGATCAAAAATGGATTGATCTTGTGCCGGCTTATTTTGATCGTGTGACTATTCTTAAAAACCCTGCCTACAACCTTGCTTATTGGAATCTTCACGAACGTAGCCTTAAAAAAGAGGGGGGGCTATTCTATGTTATTGAATCAGGGACCCCTCTTGCCCTCGTTCATTTTAGTAGGACTGATTTTAAACTATTAGACAATCCGCCTATGTTTTTTGAGATCCTGCCTGATAGCCATCCCGCTAAGATTTTGGAAATTTGTAAAAATCGATCGGATATTTCAGAACTTTTATATATTTATGCGGGATTAATTAGAGCGAATCATTATGCTTATTACTCTTCCATCCCTTACGCGTTTTCAACATATTCCAATGGTGAGTTGATTGAAGGATGGGAGCGATCGGCTTTCATGGAATCACCGCAATGGCAGAAGTCTGCTGCGGACCCATTTCATACCGGCAAAGGTTCTTTTTGGGAATTTTGTCGCGAAAAAGGTCGAGTTGAAAAAAAAATATTCAGAAATATATTTGCGAAACTTTGCAAAAAGATTGGAATTTGTCTTGCCGTAGTATTCATTAGATTGATGGGGGTTGCTTATTATTTTAAATTGATAGACCGGTTATTTTTAATTGGGCAAGATTTTCAAACGAAAAGAAACAAAATACGTACAGCAAACGAGTCTAGGTAAGCGGGACACAAGATGTACGCGATGTTCGTTTCTTCAAGAAAACGGGCCGGCGGGAAGGCATTTAGAAAAGGGTAAAAGAGGATTGGATGAGTAGCGGGGTTCTTTTTTCGGAAACCGTTGCTGCCCTATAGAATCGTTCCGCCGGATACGCCTACCCGAGACGTCGTCAATAAAAAATGCTATGATAACGTCAGAATGCGTTCAATGTTTCTGTCAGTGATCTCTATGGAATTATTGAAGATCATTCAATTTTGGGCCACAAACCAAGGACAAATGCACAATCCGAAAATATGTAGTGGCCGTCAAATAATTGGTGGCTCGCAAGACCGTCGTTGTCGGTCTCGAACCACAAAAAGGGATAGTCCTGGTTTTTGTTTTGGGGAGATTCTTTTGCAAATGGAAGCCGTGTCTGGCAGGAAGAGACGATCGCGTATTTCATTGAGAAAAAAATCAAATTTTTTATTTCGGTTTCCACGGCTATGGCATCGGGCAGGCGTACCTGCGATATCTTTTAACGCCGCCCCTGCAGGCTCGCGGTGTTGTGGTGCTGATGGTTCCTCATGCGGATTGGTGGAGGAACATCAATGTCGTTCGAAGCTTGGGCCGGAACAAATGCAAAAGATACAAGGTGAATCCAAGATTTGTCATGAGTAAACAGGCATTGCAGCTGGTGGCGAGTCCCTATAGAAATTTGGAGCAGATGAAATGTTTGAATTCTGATTGGATGAGCGCAGAACTTGAGAAAGTACGGTGAGTTTTACCACGACGTTTTATTCGCCAGGCCCATGTGGAGTTAAAGCTTTGAAAGTAAAAAAAGTTTTCACGGTCGTGGTTTCGAGAAACAAAGAACTTTGTAAGAATATAACCAACCGCGTGTATTTAATGGGGAGGCTTGCTTCTGCCGAAACACAATTGGATGCCGGTTATGACGGCGCTCACTAGGGGGCGAGACCAATGCTTTGATTGCAGATATTCCATTTAAAGCATTCGTTGAGCCGATATAGGATGTGAAGTCCAGCATCAATCGATTAGAGTTAAAATTGTAAAGACGGGCTTAAAGCGAAGCCTGGATATACATCAACCCAGAGGATAAGAAAATGAACTTTAAGCCAGAAACCAGCAAATTTCTCATTACGGGGGGGACCGGTTCGTTTGGCGCGAAGATCCTCGCCAAACTCTTAAGCTGCAATGCAAAAGAAATTCGAATTCTGTCTCGTGATGAGAAAAAGCAGGAAGATATAAGAAAAAAATATAACGATGACCGGATCGTATTTTTTATCGGTGATGTTCGGGATTACGACTCCATTAGAAATGCCTTCGAAAATGTCGATTATGTTTTCCATGCTGCCGCTCTGAAGCAGGTTCCCTCCTGTGAGTTCTTTCCCATCGAGGCGGTAAAGACAAATATTCTCGGAAGCGATAATGTGATCACGGCCTGCCGTGAGCATCATGTAAAAAAAGCCGTATTCCTTTCTACGGACAAAGCGGCGTACCCGATCAATGCCATGGGAATGACAAAAGCATTGATGGAAAAAAACATTGTCGCACGATCAAAAGGTTTAACGGACAAAGATACCCTTTTATGCCTCACGCGGTATGGTAACGTCATCGGCAGCCGGGGATCCGTCATCCCGCTATTTATTAGACAGGCGGCAAAAAATGAACCCCTTACGATTACCAATCCTGAAATGACTCGATTTATGATGACTTTGGAGGATGCCGTTGACCTGGTATTGTTTGCTTTTGAGCGTGGGCAGCAGGGTGAATTATTTATTCACAGGGCCCCTGCTTGTGATGTCGCGACCCTTGCTCGAGCTGTGATCGAAATCACGAATTCAAAATCCGAAATTTCAATTATTGGCACTCGGCATGGTGAAAAAATTCATGAAACTTTGATCACGGCCGAAGAAATGGCCAGAGCGATCGAAATGGGTGACTATTTTAAAATTCCCCCTGACAACAGAGACCTTAACTATGCCAAGTACGAAACCCGTTCGCAGGAGCAATTAAAGATTGGGGGTTCTTTTTCATCAAATTCGACCCAGAGGCTGTCGTTCGAAGAGGTAAAGAGCCTGATTCGAAAAGTTGATTTATGGAGAGATGAATAAGCTTATGAATGTCCTCGTGACAGGCGCAGGAGGCTTTATCGGTAAAAACCTCTGCTTGCAATTGAGGACGCAGGGGCATGCTGTGCTCGAGTTCCTTCCCGGTCAGGGACTTGACGAGTTAGAAAAAGGAATTGGATCAACGGATTTTATTGTTCACTTGGCGGGGGTGACCCGTCCGGAAAATCCGGCTGAGTTTTATGATAGAAATGTAAAAGCAACCGCCCATATTTTAGAAATCTGCCGGCGGTTAAAGAGGAGAAGCCCGATTATCTTTTCCAGCTCCATACAGGCGGTGCTGGATAATGATTACGGGAAAAGCAAAAAAGCGGCCGAAGATATCCTCTTTGCTTATTCGAATGAAACCGGTACTCCTGTTTTTATTTACCGGCTGCATAATGTTTTCGGCAAGTGGGGCCGACCAGATTACAATTCCGTCGTCGCAACATTTTGCCATCAGGTTTCTCGCGGCAGGGAAATACACATATCCGACACCGATCACGAAATCACATTAACCTACATCGACGACGTTGTGAATGAGTTTTTGGACGTCATTGCGGGCCGCATTATTTCCGAAACGAAGAGGATTTTATCGATCAGACCAATTTATCCGCTTACTTTAGGAGAACTGGCGGAAATACTTTATTCCTTTTACGAATCGCGGAACACTTTACGGCTTGATCTGAGTTCTCCAATTAGAAAAAGACTCTATTCGGTGTATTCCAGCTATATTGATCCGCATCAATTCGATTACAAACTGCCTTCGATTGCTGATCCTCGTGGTCTCTTCAGTGAATTTCTAAAACATTCCAGCGGTCAGGTTTCGATCAGCTTTACCCATCCGGGTGCGATCAAAGGTAATCACTATCACGACTCTAAATTCGAGAAATTTCTTGTGGTCAGCGGCGAGGCCCTGATCAAATTCCGTCACGTTCACGGTTCGGAAGTCTACCCTTATAAGGTCTTGGGTGAAGATTTAAGAGTCATCGATGTGGTTCCCGGATATGTTCATTCGATTCAAAATACCGGAAAACAGAATCTCATCACCGTGATATGGGCTGGCAGCGTCTTTGATCCTGAAAAGCCGGATACTCATTATGTGAAAGTTGAGAGCCATGAAAAAACTTAAATTAATGACTGTGCTCGGAACGCGGCCTGAAATAATCCGTTTATCCGAAGTCATAAAAAAATGTGATGTCTATTTTGATCATGTCCTGGTTCATACGGGCCAGAATTACTCTTACGAGTTAAACAAACTTTTATTTAAAGATCTTGCCCTCAGGAAACCGGATTTTTATCTGAACGCAGTAGGCAAAAACGTCGGGGCGACGATCGGCAGAATTGTCGAATCGAATTATTGCCTCATGGCTAAAGAGCAACCCGATGCCGTTCTTATCCTTGGAGATACCAACAGCGCTCTGTCTGCCATCTCCGCCAAGCGCCTAAAAGTTCCAATTTTTCATATGGAAGCCGGCAACCGATGCTGGGATTGGAATGTTTCTGAAATGGTCAATCGGAAAATCGTGGACCACATTGCGGACGTGAATCTCCCCTATACTGAAAATGCGCGTAAATGTTTACTGTCCGAGGGGATCGACGGAAAGACGATCTTTGTTACAGGTTCGCCAATGCGAGAAGTGATTAATGCCAACAGGCATAAAATAGATCAAAGCGGCGTCCTGAGTCATTTTAAATTATCGAAAAAGCGATATCTGCTTGTCAGTGCGCACAGAGAAGAAAACATCGATTTGGAAGAAAACTTTTATTTGCTCATGAAATCCATTAATGTGCTTGGTGAAAAATATAAAGTCCCGGTGATATATTCAACGCATCCAAGAAGCAGACGATATATCCAATCGAGAAAATTTAGATTTAACCGGTTCGTCCAAAATGTAATACCCCTGAGTTTTTCTGACTATAACCACCTGCAGCTGCATGCTTTATGCGTTCTTTCTGACAGCGGAACCTTGTCAGAGGAATCCGCCATGCTTAATTTCCCGGCTGTATTGATTAGAACCTCCACGGAAAGACCGGAAGCTTTGGATTACGGGTCGATCATCGTCGGCGGCATTAAAGAAAGTGATGTTATGAGAGCGGTCGCTCTAGCCATAGCGATGCACAAAAATAAAGAACCTTTTTCTGTGGGAAAGGCTTACACAATCAACTACGTTTCCACCAAGGTCGTAAAAATCATTCAGAGCTACACACCGATTGTCAATAAGGTTACCTGGTTGAAAGGAACGGTGCGGCCGTGAAAAATAAGTTTTTCGCCGCTTTTTATCTTTGCAGAATTCTAAATCGATGAACCCTAAAAAGAAAATATTGTTTGTTGCCATGCCGGACAGCGTGCATACCGGACGCTGGGTTCGCCAACTGGATAGAGACCAGTGGGACGTCCATTTGTTCCCGGCTTACCGGGCCGATTTACATCCTTATTTGAAGGATGTGACGGCGCATAACATTTTGAGGCAGCCGTTACACGAAAGAATCGTAAGAAAAATAAAAAATATCGGGCTTCATGATTATGATGGAATTGCTCTGGCGCAAACGATTCGGCGCATCAAGCCGGATATTGTTCATTCTCTAGAAATGACCAAAGCGGGCTATCTTGTTTTAAGAGCTTTTAATCTTTTAAGAACAAATTTGCCTCCTTGGATTGTTAGTTGCTGGGGAAGTGATTTGTTTCTATTTGCGCGACTCGATGACTATGAGCCGCAATTGAGAGCCATTCTTAATCGCTGCGATTTCTTTCTGTCTGATTGTGAGCGTGATGGATTTCTCGCGCGTCAATATGGATTTGAAAAGACGATCCTCCCGGTGCTGCCTGCAGGCGGTGGCTGTGATGTAGTTGTCCGGCTTAACCAAATTTCGCCGTCAAAAAGGAAGATTATCGCTCTTAAAGGATACCAGGGGGTGATGGGGCGTTCCCTTTTTGGAATAGCGGCCCTCCGATTAAATGCTGATCTGATCCGACAGAGAAATTTCCGCGTCGTCATTTATTCTGCTCATGCACCCGAAGTGCGGGCTGCCGCTGAACTTTTGTCCAAGTCTTCCAACGTTTCCGTTAAGCTTATGCCTAAAAGTTCGCATGAAGACATGCTCCGCCTTTTTGGCGAATCAAGAATGGTCGTAGGAATCAGTATCTCAGATGGAATGCCATACTCTGTTTTGGAAGCAATGCTGATGGGGGCATTTCCGGTGCAGTCGGATTCTTTTGCAATGCCAACATGGTTCGAAAACAGGAAAAACGGTTTGTTGGTTTCGCCTGAAGACCCTCAAAATATTGCCAAAGAGATTCAAAACGGTCTTCTTGATGATTCTCTGGTCGACGAAGCAGCTAAGGAAAACATAAAGATTATCCAGCAGCGTTATGATCAATCCCAAATACGAGCGCAAGCGAATGAGATGTATCGAACAATTGCGCCGAGCAGAAGAGTTTGATTCCATGCAGCTAATTCTAAATTGATTAACGGATAATCTAACATGCTTTTAACTCGTTTTTTTCGGTTTTAAAGCGTGAATTTCGAAATCACAAATCATAAATATCCCTCTGAGCCGATAAATTTTGTGACGAACAACATCCAGACTTGCCCCGGTCATGGCAACAACTGAGGGTTGGTTTGTATGTTGTGTGACCTTATGAGGTGATTTGCAATTTTTTGGTGCGGGGAGGGGAGCGCGTACTCAGATAGCCGATCGGTATTGAGCCATCGAATATTTGAAGATGGTGCGGGCATCGAGAGATTGCCTGCCCCTTTTTTGTTTTCATAGACTTCCAGCGTTACGGCATATTTTGTAAAGCCGTGTTTGATGACGGTCAGCTTCTGGAGTTGTCTGTGATCTAGCTGTATTTGCGTTAGCATCGTTTTTTTGTCCTTCCAAAAGGGGAACATCCAAAGCCCACCCCAGCGGCCCTCTTTCGGCTGTTTCTGAAGCAGGACTTTTCCTTCCCGGTCTCTTAAAACCAGCGCGACATTCCTGATTTTTTGCAGGCCTTCGCCTATTTTCTTAACCGGAAACCGTGTTTCCTTCCCAAGCTGGTGTGCTCTGCAAAGCACGGTAACCGGGCACTTCGTGCAGGCCGGGAGGTCCGGCAAACACACGGTGGCTCCCAATTCCATCATGCCTTGGTTGAAGTCCCCCGGGGCATTCTCTGGGACGAGTTTTTCGGAAATTGCCCATAATTTTTTGATCGTAGCGGGTCTGCTAACATTCTTTTTGACAGCATAGATTCGTGTCAGGATCCGGATCACGTTGCCGTCGAGAATGGGCGCTTTTTGGCCGAAGGCGATACTTGCAATAGCACCGGCCGTATACCGTCCGATCCCAGGCAATTTCATGAGAGCTAGAATGCTCTCCGGAATCCGTCCCCCGCATTCCCTTTCGACGAATCCTGCTGCCTGATGAAGCATCCTTGCCCTACGGTAGTAGCCGAGGCCGGCCCAATGTTTCATGACTTGGGAGAGCGGCGCTCGAGCCGAGGATTTCAGGGTTGGGAACCTGCGGATCCACTTCTGATAATAGGGAATGACCGTGTCGACTTGGGTCTGCTGAAGCATGATCTCCGAGACCCAAATTTTGTAGGGATCTTTAGTTCTCCGCCAGGGCAGATCCCTGGCATGTTTTCGATACCAGGACAAAAGATTTTTTTGCAATGAGGCGATTTTACGCTGATCCATGAGCGTTATGATATAGGGCTGCGTCAGGTGGAGCAAGGATGGAGTTTCAGGCGGATGCAGGTGTATAATATTCCTATGGCAAAGCAAACGTTAGAGGAAATTTTGGCGGAGAATACAAAAGAGGGAGAGCTGTCTAGGGCTCTCCCAGACGGTAGAGTCGAATGCTTTGCCTGCGGCCTCAGATGTCCGATTCCGGAAGGAAAAGACGGGGTTTGCAAAGTCCGATTCAACCGCGGCGGGAAGCTTTTCGTGCCTTTTGGTTATGTGAGCGGCCTTCAGGACGACCCGATCGAGAAAAAGCCTTTTTACCATGTGATGCCCGGTTCCCGTGCCATGAGTTTCGGGATGCTCGGTTGTGATTTCCACTGCTCTTTTTGCCAGAATTGGGTGACAACCCAAACGCTTCGGGATCCGGAAGCGGTCTCTTCGGTCATGAAAATTAAACCGCAGCAAGTGGCTGAAATTGCGATCAAGACCGGGTGCCGGTCGGTTATCAGCACTTACAATGAGCCGCTTATCACAAGCGAATGGGCGGCCGAAATCTTCAAGGAAGCCAAAGAGGCCGACCTCGTGACCGGGTATGTCTCAAACGGGAATGCGACGCCGGAGGTGCTCGACTATCTGCGGCCGTGGCTCGATCTCTATAAAGTGGATCTCAAGGGATTTGACGATAAGCATTACCGCGAGCTTGGAGGGGCCCTTGAGAACGTATGCCGGACGATCCGGGACCTCTATGAGCGCAAATTCTATATGGAGATCGTGACTTTGCTTATTCCTGGCTTCAATGACTCCGACGAGGAGATTAAAAAACTTACCGGATTCATTGCGGCCGTATCCCCTGAAATCCCATGGCACGTGACGGCCTTCCATCCGGATTACCGGATGACGGACCGCTCCGCCACTTCCTCAGAATCCCTTGCGCGAGCGGCTTCCATCGGGAGGGAATCTGGGCTTCATTATGTCTATGCCGGGAACTTGCCCGGGGCCATTGAGGGAGGCGAAGATACCCGTTGTCCGCATTGCCGGGAGGTTTTGATCAAACGGCTGGGCTACAGGATCCTGGAAGACAAGCTCACAACAACGAAGGGCCGGTGTTTTAGCTGTCAGGCTAAGATTCCTGGGTTTTGGGCACAAAACCATTGACGACTGACTACAGACAACGGCCAAGGGGGCATAGTATAATCCCATCATTCCAATGAAACCTTATCTCGATCTTTTAAGGCATATTCTTCAGAACGGTCAGACCAAGAAAGACCGGACGGGTGTGGGGACGCTGAGCACCTTCGGGTATCAGGTGCGTTTCGATCTGGGAGCCGGTTTTCCTCTCGTGACAACCAAGAAGATTCATCTCAAATCGATCATTTACGAGCTCCTGTGGCTTTTGCGCGGCGATACCAACGTCAAGTACCTCCATGATAACGGCGTGACCATTTGGGACGAGTGGGCCGATCCGAAAGGGGATTTGGGGCCGGTTTACGGCCGGCAGTGGCGGTCCTGGCCGAAGCCTGACGGGAGTGTCATCGATCAGATGACGGAGGTGGTCGAGGGGATCCGCGAGAATCCCAACAGCCGCCGGCTGATTGTCTCGGCGTGGAATCCCGGGGAGATCGATCAGATGGCGCTGCCTCCGTGCCACTGTTTTTTTCAGTTTTATGTCGCTGAAGGGAAACTCTCCTGTCAGCTTTACCAGCGAAGCGCCGATGTGTTTCTCGGAGTCCCTTTCAATATTGCCTCCTACGCGCTGCTGACGATGATGATGGCCCAAGTGACGGGCCTCAAGCCCGGCGAATTCATCCACACTTTCGGAGATGTCCACATCTATCTGAATCATCTGGAGCAGGTGACCCTTCAGCTTTCGAGGCCGCCCAAGTCCCTTCCCAAAATGACGTTGAATCCGGCCATCAAAGATATCTTTGGTTTTCAGTACACGGACTTCACGATCGAAGGATACGATCCGCACCCGGCCATTAAGGCGCCGGTGGCGGTTTAAAAGGCACTATGAAACTTTATCACGTGGTCGCGATGGCCCGGGCCCGGGTTATCGGCCGCGAAAACCGGCTGCCGTGGCATTTTGCCGCTGACCTGAAGTATTTCAAGCAACTCACGACTGGCAGTACGGTCGTCATGGGGCGTAGAACTTTCGAAAGTATCGGGAAACCCCTGCCGAACCGTGAGAATTTCGTGGTGAGCCGCACCAAGACCGGTGACGGCGAACACCTCTGTTTTTTTTCTTCGATTGAAGAAGCCCTCCGCAGCGTCAAAACCGAAAAGGCCTTTATCATTGGTGGCGCGAATCTTTATGCTCAGACGATCGACCGGGTCGACGGGATTTACCTGACGCGGATTGATGCCGATTACGAGGGCGACGCTTTTTATCCCGAACTGCCGGGGAATTTCAGGGAGCAAAGCCGCAACAAACTGCAGGACGATCCCCTGATCGAAGTTGTTTATTATGAAAAATAGCTTGGGAAACTCCACTTTGTATTTAAAACAGATTCCGATTGGGCCGATGGATAATTTTGCTTACCTTGTGGGGGATTGCAAAACCAAGGAATGCCTGGCCGTCGATCCTGCGTGGGATGCTGAGGTCATTCTCAAGGAAGCACAGCAGGACGGGATGAAGGTGATTGGCGTGCTTTTGACGCATACGCATTATGATCACGCGAATGCGCTAGGGAATCTGATCAAGTCCGCGCCCGGAAAAGTTTATGTCCATAGCGCCGAAGCGGACTTCGTCAAAGAAGCCGGGGAGGCCATCGTCAAGACGAAGGACGGTGACAAAATTAACGTGGGGGCAGTTCAGATTACCTGTTTGCACACGCCAGGGCATACGCCGGGGGCGCAGTGTTATTTGGTGGAATCAAAAGATGGAAGCGGACCCCAAAAATATTTGATTTCGGGGGATACTCTTTTTGTGAATGCCTGCGGGCGGTGTGATCTCCCCGGAGGGGATGCTGGACAACTTTACGACAGCCTAAGCCGACTTGCAACCCTCGGAGATGATGTGGTGGTGATGCCTGGCCACGATTACGGCGATACCCCGGTGTCGAGTATCGGCCGGGAGCGTAAGCATAATCCCTATTATCAGATGCGTTCGCGAGAAGACTTTGTTCGCGGCAGGCAGAGATAACAAGACAAAAAGGGGAGCGGCGGAAAAGATTGCCTGTCCCCTTTTTTGAATGGAAGTCGCCCCCACCTTTGGTATACTGTCGCGAGAAGGTTCCCCCACATTTAGTCCAACCCTTTTCGGGATAAAGGCTTGCGAGGCCGGAAATATGTCGGAAGCGAATAGCTACTACCACAGCGAAGCGGAAAAGTATTTCCAAGAAGCCTACCAGAAGCAAACGACCGGTGAGCTCGAGACAGCAATTACCCTCTACAAGAAATCGATCGAGCTCTATCCTACGGCCGAAGCGCACACCTTTCTCGGATGGGCCTACAGCTTCAAGGGCCGCTATGACGACGCCATCCGCGAGTGCCACGCGGCGATCAAGATCGACCCCGAGTACGGCAACCCGTACAACGATATCGGCGCTTATCTGATCGACAAGAATAAGCTTGAGGAGGCTGTGCCCTGGCTTGAGAAGGCGATTGAAGCGAAGCGCTACGAAAGCTACTGCTATCCCTATTACAATCTCGGGCGGGTCTGGGAGCGCAAGGGGAACTGGTTTCGGGCGCTCGATTATTACAAGCGTGCGCTCAAAGAGAACCCCGATTACCACCTGGCCCAGCGCGCCGCCGCACGTCTGCAGGGGATCATCAATTAACACAAGAGCCTAAATTATTTTTTGAACAATGGTTGCTCATTGATCCAATCGCTTGCTGAAAAGACTGCAACCGATTCAGGGGATACATTATGTTTGTTTCCTTAAAAGAGCGGTTCCCGCCCGGGAAACACCTCAGTATGTATCTGGGCGAGTAACCTCCTAAACATGAAAAAAATCATAGAAATTCTATTTATTCCCACGCTGGTTGTTTTATTGTTACTCCTGTCTGTTTTTTTTGATTACTCTCCTGGCTTCGGGCGACTGCAGCAGGCATTGGCATTTCTTTGCGCGATTTTTGTTGTCTTGAGTGTCGGCCTCCGAGTTCGCCCCTTTTCTATTTTGGCTAAAATTCAGTTTTCAAAACCTAAAATCATATTATTTGTAAAGATGTTCATCATTTGCTTTGCTGCCGGAGATCTCCTCTTAAGGTTGATGCTGCCGCCGGTCCACCAGCAAACGCGCTATGGGTGGTCTTTGAGCGAAAATGTTAAAGTGGAGAAAAGAGTTGAAGACTCCCCCGGGAATTTTAGAGATATCACCGTAGAATACTATAAACATGGTTTTAAACGTTGGGGTGATCCCGAAACCGGGAAAAAGAAAATTCTTATTATTGGGGATTCTTTTTCACAAATGAATTTTGTGTCAAATGGTGAGGAGTGGTATTCATATCTTGAACGCGCATACGATGGCATCGAACTGTTCGTGTTTGGCGGAGGCGGATATGGTTCGTTGCAGGAATTTATGGTCCTTGATGATTTTTTTGACATCATCCATCCGGATCTGATACTGTGGCAATTCTGTGGAAACGACTACGGGAATAATTTGTATGACTTAGACGTTACGGGTTATCCCTACAACAATCATTGTGTTAGGCCATATCTTGAAGATGAAAAGGTCGTCTATCGTCTTCCGCTTCCGCTATCGACAGTGAGAAATTATTCTTTTGTTGCTGACAGACTTTTAAATATGTACGATCGATTCAGGTGGCGTGATGCAACTAGGAACCTCGAAGCTTATCTCGAAGCTTATAATGAAAAAACGAGGGCACTTTCAGTGCCGAAAAAAGAGCAACTGCAGAAGCTTGAAGAAAGAAGCTTTGCGGTAACCCAAGACATTTTAGGCAATGTGAGAAAAAGGGTTGGCAACGTGCCTATTTACATGTTTAATGCTTGCGGCCAATTGAGTGGGAAGGAACAGCGACTTTGTGATACGAATCAATTTATTTGCATCGAAAATATTGCGGAAACTGTCACGTCCGCTGAGAAAGAAGGCTTGAAAGTGAAAGTAGTTAATGATGGACATTGGAATCGCCTTGGCAACGAACTGGCTGGAAAAAAAATCGCAGATTATTTTAAAAATAAATTATGACTATGTTGGATTTCGAAAATGATGAGATACGCTTCACGGGGAAATCCGCCAGGCATGTAAGTATAAGGGGTCTGCATTGCTTTTAAGTTATTTCGGCGTGTTGGTCATGTTCGTGCTGGCGGTGGGGACCTCGATTGCCTTCCTCCTCATTTCTGAAAAACTCGGGCCCAAGAGGCCAAATGCCGCAAAGAATATGCCGTTTGAGACGGGCAAGGCTCCTTTCGAGGCGCCGGCCGGCCGGCACGCGATCAAGTTCTACCTCGTCGGCATGCTGTTCGTGATTTTTGATATCGAGCTTATTTTCCTCTACCCCTGGGCTGTCGTCTTCCGCGAGATCGGCTGGGCTGCGTTCATCGATATGATGATTTTCCTGTTTATTTTCGAGGTCGGGTTTTTGTATGCGTGGCGAAAAGGGGCCTTCCAATGGAAATGAAGGGGTTCATCACTTCGAAGCTCGAGGCCGCCATCGGTTGGGCGCGCAAGTATTCCCTATTCCAGTATCCTTTCGTCACGGCGTGCTGCGGGATGGAATATATGTCGACCGCGTGTTCGCATTACGACCTGGACCGCTTTGGAGCCGGTTTTCCGAGGTTTTCGCCGCGCCAAGCCGACATCCTCTTCGTTGTCGGAACCATTTCCCACAAGATCGCTCCGGTCTTGAAGCATATCCACGATCAGATGGCCGATCCAAAATGGGTCGTGGCGTTCGGGGTCTGTACCTGCACGGGCGGTTTTTACGACAATTACGCGACAGTGCAGGGGATTGATACGATCATTCCGGTGGACATTTATATCCCGGGGTGTCCGCCGCGGCCTGAGACGGTGCTCGACGGACTGATCAAGCTGCAGGAAAAAATCCAACATCAGAAACAACTCTAGAGGCGATATGGCGGATTTGCACGAAAAACTCAAGCAGAAATTTCCAGAAGCTGTCTTGGAAGTCCACGCGAAGCACGGCGACGAAACGGCGGTTGTGCGGCGCGAGAAGCTTTCAGAAATCGCGGCCTTCCTCAAAACCGATCCCGAATTTCAGATGAATGTGCTCATGGATCTGACGGCGGTCGACGGTCTCGGCATGAACTGGGATCCGCGGTTTGAGGTGGTTTATCATTTTTATTCGGTTCCCAAGAACCACCGGCTCCGACTCAAAGTACGGGTGGACGCGATGGATCCGGTGGTTTCTTCTCTCACGCCGCTTTGGCCTGGTGCCGACTGGTTCGAGTGCGAGGTCTGGGACATGTTCGGGATCCGTTTCGAGGGCCATCCGAATCTCAAGCGGATTCTGATGTATGACGAGTTTGTCGGGCACCCTCTTCGGAAAGATTACCCTTACAGCAAACGCCAGCCCTTGATCGGGCCCAAGAATTGAAGGGTGAAGCAGTGAATAGCGCAAGCCCCATTCAAAAAACACGGACGGAATCGATGCTTCTCAACATCGGTCCGTCGCATCCTGCGATGCACGGCATCATCCGCCTCATCGCGGAGCTTGACGGCGAGACGGTCGTCAGCGCCGACGTCGAGATCGGATACCTGCACCGCGCCTTCGAGAAATCGGCCGAGCAAAGCGGCTATTTGCAGGTCATGCCCTATACCGACCGGCTCAATTACGTGTCTCCCCTGATCAACAACACGGGCTACTGCCTCGCAGTCGAGAAACTCTTCGGCCTCGAGATCCCCGAGCGGGCGAAGTACATCCGGGTGATCATGTCGGAGATCTCCCGCGTGACCGATCACTTGACCTGTGTCGGGGCCTCGGCCATGGAACTCGGCGCCTTTACCGCTTTCCTCTATATGATGAAGGCGAGGGAGATGCTGTACTTCCTGATTGAAGAGGTGACGGGGGCACGGCTCACGATTTCCTATATGCGAATCGGGGGCGTCAAAGGGGACCTGACGCCTGATTTTGACCGGAAATGCCGGGCGGCCATCAAGGAGACGCGCAGTATCCTCAAGGAGGTCCACGGCCTTTTGACGCGCAACCGCATTTTTGTCGACCGCTTAAAAGACGTCGGACGGATTTCGCAGGAGGACGCGCTCGGCTACGGCATCACGGGGCCTTTCCTTCGCTCGACGGGAGTCGATTACGACGTGCGGCGGGCGAATCCCTATCTTGTCTACGACCGCTTTGATTTCGAAATCCCCGTCGGTCAGCACGGTGACAACTATGACCGTTATTTGTGCCGGATGGAGGAGATGGAACAGAGCATGAGGATCATCGAGCAGGCGCTGGATCAGATCCCCGGAGGCCCGGTGCTCCTCGATACCGGAGGGCGGGTCGTTCCCGCCGAGACGATGGTGGACGAAGCCAAAATGGGCCGGACCACAGGACACATGGACGAAGTGGCCGCGTTCGATCCGACGATGGAAGGGATGAACAAGGCGACTTATTCCAAAACCCATGCCGGGGACCGCCGCGTTGTGTGGCCGCCGAAAGAAGACACCTACGGCAACATCGAAGGGCTGATGAATCATTTCAAGATGGTTATGGACGGGCACGGGATCCGGCCGCCGAAGGGCGAGGCCTATTCCCCGGTGGAAGGCGCGAACGGGGAGCTCGGGTTTTATGTGGTCAGCGACGGTTCGGGAACGCCTTACCGGGTGCGCGTGCGGCCGCCGTGCTTTGCGATTATGTCCGCGCTCGGAACGATGCTCAAGGGCGGTACGATGGGCGACATCATCGCGACTTTCGGGTCGATCAATATGATCGGCGGGGAGTTGGATCGTTAATGGCGAACCTCATCATGGGGGAGATCAAACAGCAGGCGGATGTGATTCTTGCGCGCTACGAAACTAAGCGAGCCGCGATGTTGGAAGTTCTTCGCCTGATGGCACAGCGGTACGAGGTGATCACCCCTGAAATCGAAGAGGCGGTGGCCGGGTACCTTGAGGTGCCGGTCGTCGACGTTCACGAGGTGGTGACGTTTTATACGCTGTATCCGCGCCATCCCAAAGGGAAGACGCACCTTTGCGTTTGCCGGACCTTGAGCTGTGCGCTCCGGGGTTCCGGGGATATCACTCAATATCTCGAGGAACGGCTTGGGGTCAAGTCCGGCGAAACGACCGCGGACGGCGAGTTCTCGCTCGAGGAAGTGGAGTGCCTGGGGGCGTGCGAGAGCGCTCCGATGATGCAGATCAATGACGGGGAGTATGTTGGGAATCTGACGAAAGAAAAGATAGACGCGCTCCTTAAGGGTGGCAAGGGGAAGGTCTAAGCGGCTCTATGGAAAAACTGATCTCGAAATATTTCGTGCCGGGCAAGACGTTCTCGCTCGAGGAGTACGTTCATGACGGCGGCTACAAGGCGGCGTGGACGATCTTTGAGACGAGGACCCCTGCCGACGTCATTGAGGCCGTCAAGCGGTCGAATCTGCGGGGCCTCGGGGGCGCGGGTTTCCCGACAGGGATGAAATGGAGCTTTGTGCCGCAGAATACGGGCAAGCCCGTCTACCTTGTCGTCAATTGCGACGAAGGAGAGCCTGGGACCTTTAAAGATAAATACATTTTGAACCATGCCCCTCATTTGCTCCTCGAAGGCATCCTAATCGCGGCCTTTGCCAACAAGGTCCGCAAGGCGTTCGTCTACATTCGCGGTGAGTATGAGGGGCCGTATCAAAAGCTCAAGCGGGCCGTGGAAGAGGCGAAGGCCAAGGGCTTTCTGGGAAAAAATGTTTTCGGCAGTACGCACGAACTTGAAGTGGTGCTGCACCGAGGCGCCGGGGCCTATATCTGCGGGGAAGAAACGGGCCTTCTCGAGTCTCTCGAAGGGAAGAAGGGATTGCCCCGCCTCAAACCGCCTTTTCCGGCGGCCGTTGGCCTGTTCGGGTGTCCGACCGTGATCAATAACGTGGAAACGCTTTCTTACCTTCCCTTCATCCTCCACCGCGGGGCGGCGTGGTTCGCTGACCTCGGTTCCGAAAAAAATGGTGGCATGCGCCTTTTTGGGGTCTCGGGACACGTCAAAAAGCCGGGAGTCTATGAGCTGCCGATGGGAACCCCTTTGCGAAAAATTATTTATGATCACGCCGGCGGCATCCTGGGGGACCGGAAGCTCAAGGCGGTGGTCCCGGGCGGACTTTCTTCCGCGGTTCTTACTCCCGATGAAATCGATATCGGCATGGATTTTGACAAGCTCAGGGCGGCGGGAACGATGGCCGGTTCCGGGGGCGTTATCGTGATGGATGAGACGACTTGTATGGTCGAGGCTCTTTATGTCACCATGCGCTTTTACGCTCATGAATCTTGCGGACAATGTTCTCCCTGCCGGGAGGGGACGGGATGGGTTTCCAGGATCCTGAAACGGATTGTCGAAGGCAGAGGCCGCTTGAAGGACATCGACCACCTCCTCGATATCGGAAGCTACATGACCGGCACCACGATTTGCGCGCTTGCCGACGGGGCGGCCATGCCCCTTTTGAGTTACCTCCAAAAATTCCGGGGAGAGTTCGAGGACTATATCCGGTCCGGGCGAAAAATGGGGCGCGAAGGGGATGACGGTCACGAGACGGCGGGCAGTTGCGCGAAACGCGGCCAGGTGTTGGTTAACGTTCGTTAAGGAGGGCTTCAGGATGAAGACTATCCGGTATGTGGGAATCCTTTTTGTTTTATCGGCCATGACGGGATGCGCAAGCCTCGGCTCGTACGTCCGGGGAGTGAACCTGGTTCCGGTCTCCGACGAAGTCCAGATCGGCACCCAGATGAATACTGAGATTACTAAGCAGATGACGATTCTGCCCGCTTCGTCGCCCGAAACGGTGAAGGTGCGCTCGATGGGGCAGAAGCTTGTCGCGGCGCTCCCGACAAAAGAGTTCGATTACCAGTTTGATGTCGTCAAGGACGCGACCCCAAACGCCTTCACGATCCCGGGAGCGCACATCTACGTCCATACGGGCCTTTTGAGCTTCGTCGACAATGACGATCAACTGGCCGGCGTCATCGCCCATGAGATCGGGCACGCGTATGAAAGGCATCCTGCAAAGGCGATTACCCGTCAATACGGCGTCGACTTTGTATCGGGGCTTCTCTTCAAAGAGAACCAGAACCAGGTGAAAACGCTGGCCCTGAATCTTGCCAAGCAGGGGGTCCTGACCAAGTTCGGCCGAAGCGACGAAACCCAATCTGATGAGATCGCCTACGAGCTTCTCAAAAAGACGGGGTACTCCCAGGACGGACTTCTGATGTTTTTCAAGAAATTGACGACGATCGAAAAGAAGCAAAGTTTTCCGTTCCTGAGCACGCATCCTCCGACGGCGGAACGCATCGCAAGGATCGAAGAGCTCAAGAGGCAAGATGCTCCGGGGATTACCACTGCGACGACGGCGAAGCTGTAATGACCATTCCGCTTCAAAACTCAGTTGTCTACGGTCCGGTGAGTTCAAGACGCCTTGGGAGGTCCCTGGGCCTGAACATCCTGCCTGTGGATACCAAGTTTTGCTTATCCGACTGCCTCTACTGCCAATACGGGCGTACCGACCCAGCTTTGATGAAGGGGATCCGCCTGCCGCAAGCGGCCGAGCTTCTCGGCGAGATCGAGCGTGAGTTCTCCCGTTTGGCGCACGCGCATGAAAGCGTCGATTCGATTACTTTTTCGGGTAACGGCGAGCCGACCCTTCATCCGGAGTTTCCGAAGCTAGTGGAGGAGGTCAAAAAACTCAGGGACCGGTACTTTCCGGGCGCGCCGGTATCGATTTTGAGTGATTCCACGCAGATCCGGCGTCCGGAGATTCGGACGGCCCTTTCGAAGCTCGATATCCGATATATGAAGCTCGACGCCGGGGATCAGGCGATGTACGAGGCGCTGGACCATGTGTTTGCTAAAATTACTCTTGCGCAAGTGATCGAGCATTTGAAGCTAATTCCGGATGTCATCATCCAGAGCTTGTTCGTCAGCGCTCCGGCGGACAACGCTTGCGCGGAAGCGGTGGCAAAATGGATCCGTGCAATCGGCCGGATTGGTCCGAAATCGGTCCATATTTATACGATTGCCAGGTCCACGGCGGTGCCGTCCGTCAGGGCGGTCCCAAAGGCCCGCTTGGAAGAGATCGCTCGCGAGCTTTTGGCCGAGACGGGGATACCATCGATCGTGTTTGAATAGGAGACGGTCTCGTGAAAGACAAACGGATCGAAAAAGTCATCGAGGCGCTGGAAGGTTTGGCCTCGGGACGGCTGAGCGTGGACCTCCAGATCCGTGGATCCGACCAGATCGCCCGTCTCGAAGCGGTGACCCGAAAACTGGCCCGCGCCCTCGAAGAAAATTCGCATGAATTCGAGAAGCTCTCCGGCCTCACGGAGAAGATCAATGCAGGCCTGCTTTTAGACGACGTTTTCAACGACACCTACGAATCTTTCCGGGCCCTTATTCCGTACGAACGGATCGGCTGCGCTCTCATCGAGCCGGGAGACCTTGGCGAATTGGTCCGGGCCCGCTGGTGCCGCTCCGAGGCGCCCGAAATCAAGCTCGGCAAAGGTTACGCGGCTCTCCTCAAAGGCAGCAGCCTTGAGAAAATCATTCAGACCGGCAAGCCGAGGATCATCAACGATCTCCCGAAATACCTCGAGGAGCATCCGGCGTCGGAATCAACCCAAAAAATCGTGGCCGAGGGGATGCGCTCGAGCCTTACGTGTCCGCTGATTGCGCTCGGCAAACCGATCGGGTTCATTTTTTTTTCGAGTATTCGGCTGCACACCTACGCGAACGCCCACGTCGACGTCTTCCAAAGGATCGCGGGCCAGCTTTCGATCAGCACCGAAAAGAGCCGCCTCTACGAGCGCCTCGTCGAACTGAACGACATGAAAAACAAGTTTCTCGGCATGGCTGCCCACGACCTGCGAAATCCCATCACGGTCATCAAAGGCTACCTTGATTTCTTCCTCGAAGGGCTGGGGGGGAATCTGGAAGAAAATCAGAAGAGAATGCATGCGACCATGGCCAAGCACTGTAAGCGGATGCTCGGGTTGATCGACGACCTTTTGAGCGTGAGCACGATCGAGTCAGGCCAGATCAGCTTGCGCAAACAGATGATCGACCTTGCCGCGTATTTGGCCGAATACCAGGAGTCGAATCAGCTTTTGGCCAAGCCCAAGTCGATCCGACTCGACCTTCACTGCGGTACGGACCTGCCTCCGATCATGGCTGACCCGGAGAGGATCGGCCAGGTCCTCACAAACCTGATCACGAACGCCATCAAATTCTCGCACCCGGGAACGGTGGTGACTCTTGGGGCCGAGCGCCACGGCGAGGAAGTTTGGTTGTCGGTCGCCGATCAAGGGCAGGGAATCCCGGCTTCGGAAATTCCAAAGATGTTTTCTTTCTTTGGAAAAACGAGTGTGCGTCCGACGGCGGGGGAGTCGAGTACCGGTCTCGGGCTTGCGATCGCGAGCCGGATGGTCGAGGCTCATGGCGGGAAAATTTGGGTCCAAAGCGAACAGGGGAAGGGGTCGATCTTTACGTTTAGTCTGCCTGCTACAACAGGTGACAGTCACAAAAAAACGTGACAGTCACCTATCCCGAATTGTTCGCACCCTACAGTTCTAATCGTTTCTCAAAACGGGTGAGATTGATGCAGCCTGTCTTCGTTACGACTACGACGTCCTCAAGGCGAACCCCGCCCGCATCCGCGTAATAAAGCCCCGGCTCCACGGTTACGACATTTCCTTTTTTTAAGGTCTCTGGGCGAATGCTGAGGCCCGGCGCTTCATGGATCTCGAGGCCGAGGCCGTGTCCGAGTCCGTGGAAGAATCCCTGCCTGCGCCCGTCGAGGACGCCCGTCGGAAAGCCCCGGTCCGCCAGATGAGTTTTTACGGCCTGGTAGATCTTTGAGCCGTCGGCCCCGTCCCGAATCGAGCGGAAGGCGATGTTTTGGCCTTCCTTCACGGCGGCGTACATTTTTTTCAACTTGGGGGAGGCCTTTCCACGGACAACGGTGCGCGTGAAGTCTGCGAAGTAAAGGTTTCCGGTGCTCTGAGGGAAGATATCCATAATGATCGGCTGATGGGCGTAGAGAGGGCCATGTCCCTCGTGGTGGGGGTCTGCCGTTTCGCGGCCGCACGAGACGATCATATGGCGGCCGAAGCAGTCGCGGGTCATCAGATCGAGGGCGATCATGCGACGAAGCGACTCGCTCGTAAGGAGAGCCCCGCCGTAAAAAAGTTTTCCGCGCCGAATGACGGATTTTTTGAGAAGGCTGACTGCCAGGTGGGCGGCATGTTCGACCGCACGCAAATTCGCAGTGATCGCCGCGATTTCGCGGCGGGTTTTGACGGGCCGGTCGCGGAAAACGGGCTCGGGCTTCACCGTGATCCGGAAACCCTTCTTCCTGAGGAGGTCGGCGTATTCGAGCGGGAAGTTTCCGGGGACCGAGAAGGCCCGGACTCCCTTTTTCTTGGCGAAATGAACGACCAAATCCAGACGGGCCGGTTTCCGGCCGTATTGGGCCTCGAATTTCCGGACATAATCGGAGACAGAGACCGGATAGTCGATGTCAGAAGTGGATCGCGCGCGGTCGATTTCGAGGTCGCTTAAAAGGGCATAACTTTTGCCCCGGATTTCCATGAAAACAAAGGGATCGGGGGCCCGGAAGCGGGTCCGGTAATAAAGATTGGCGTCGGCTTCGCTTGAGGCGATCATCAAAAGGGCTTCGGGGCGTTGTCGGCTTGGCATGTCGACATTGTACCATTGCTCGTGTAGATTGGCATTGACGGTTTTTGATAAAAGGGTTAGACTTCGCTCTCGTTTGCCCCCTGGTCCAACAAGAGAGATACCCAATGCCGAAATTATCCGTTGATGAACTGAAAGCCAAGGCCAAGCGGGTGCGCCGCGACATCATTGAGATGACGTTTGCGGCGGGGTCCGGCCATCCCGGAGGCTCCCTTTCAGTTACGGAAATCCTTACAGCACTCTATCTTAGGATCATGAACCATGATCCTAATAATCCCAAGAACCCGGACCGGGACCGCGTCATTTTGAGCAAGGGCCATGCCTCTCCGGCTCTCTATGCCGTTCTCGCCGAGGCCGGCTATTTTGACCGCAGCTTGCTCCCCACTTTTCGCAAACTTGGGAGCCCTCTCCAGGGCCATCCCGACATGCGGCGCTTGCCCGGCATCGAAGCTTCCACCGGGTCGCTGGGGCAGGGCCTCTCAATCGCCCTCGGGCACGCCTTTGCCTGTCGTCTCGACAAGCGCTCTTATTATTCCTATGCCGTCTTGAGTGACGGCGAGACCAACGAGGGTCAGACCTGGGAGGCTGCGGCGTGTGCCGGCCACCACAAGCCGGGTCACCTGATCGCTTACCTCGACTACAACAAGTTTCAGCTCGACGACGCGACCTCTGTCATCTGTAATATGGAGCCCATGGCCGACAAGTGGCGCGCCTTCGGCTGGCACGTGATTGAAATCGACGGGCATGATATCGGAAAGATCCTGCAGGCGGACGAGGAGGCCCGAAAGGTCTCCGGGAAACCGGTGATCATCATCTGCCATACCGTCAAAGGAAAGGGCGTTTCTTTCATGGAAGGGAACAACGCGTTTCACGGCGTGGCTCCGACGGCTGACGAAACCAAGCGGGCCCTGAAGGAGCTGGCGTAATGGAAAGAAAATTGGGCAAGGCTACCCGGGACGTCTACGGACAAGTCCTCGTGGAACTTGGGAAGAAAAATCCGGATGTGGTCGTGCTGGACGCGGACCTTTCCAAGTCGACCAAGAGCGCCGAATTCCAGAAGGTGTTCCCTGAGCGCTTCATCAACGTCGGGATTATGGAAGCCAACCTTGCTGGCGTGGCTTCAGGCCTCGCCGCGGCTGGGAAAATCCCCTTTATCTCAAGCTTTGCGGCTTTCTTGGTCTCCAAGGGCTTCGATCAATTCCGCATGGGCGTCGCGTTTTCCGGGCTGAACGTGAAAGTGGTCGGCTCGCACGGCGGCATCTCCGTCGGAGAAGACGGGGCTTCGCAGATGAGCATCGAGGATTTCGCTCTCATGATGAGCTTGCCGGGTTTTGTCGTGACGGTTCCGTGCGACGAGGTTTCGGCGTATGCCCTGATCCACCAGACGGCCGAGCACTTTGGCCCCGTCTACATCAGGACCTGCCGTCCCAAGGCGCCGATTGTTTATCCGAGCACGGCCAAGTTTCAGCTCGGTAAGGGCGTCCGGATCGTTGAAGGCAAGGATCTGACGATTGTGGCATGCGGACTTCTCGTGTTCGAAGCGGTTCAGGCGGCCGAGGACCTTGCGCGCGAAGGCATCAAGGCGTCGGTGATTGATATGCACACCCTGAAGCCGCTTGACGAAGAGCTCCTGATCGCGGAAGCCCGCAAGACGGGGCATGTCCTGGTGGCCGAAGAGCATCAGATTTGGGGCGGCCTGGGTTCTGCGGTGGCCACGCTCCTCGCGAAGGAATGTCCCTGCCGGATGGATTTCGTGGCGATTCAAGATACCTTTGCGGAGTCGGGAACGCCGGATGAACTGCTCGTAAAATACGGCATGACGGCTCCCAACATCGTCAAAGTCGCCAAGCGTCTCCTCAAGAAATAGTTCCTTCCGACTCCTTTCCGCAGTCCGTTTGAAAACACAGCTTGCCAGGCTCAAATCTTTGGGATTATGATGGTGCGCGTACGGGGAGGATGAATGATTAAGACGCGTCGCGTTCTTCTGCATGTCTGTTGTGCGCCCTGTTGCTGTTCCATCCTCGAATCTCTGAAAAAAGAAGGGTACGACCTCACCGTTTTTTTCTACAATCCCAATATTCACCCGGTGGACGAGTACGAGATCCGCAAGCTCGAAGTCATCCGCTACGCCGATAAAATGGGAATCCCGGTCGTCGACGGCGACTATGACACGGCCGTGTGGCTTGAGCTGACAAAGGGCCTCGAGAACGAGCCCGAGCGGGGCAAGCGCTGCGACGTGTGTTTCGCCCGGCGCATGGATGTGACGGCGGCCTACGCTCACAAACACGGTTTCAAGGCGTTCACGAGCTCGCTTGGGATCTCTCGCTGGAAGGATTTCGACCAGGTGACGCGCGCGGGGCGGAAAGCGGCCTCCCGGTATCCGGGGCTCGAATATTGGGCGGAGAACTGGCGAAAAAAAGACGGGACGCGGAGGATGACGGAAATCACAAAGGAAGAAAATTTTTACCGGCAGTTTTATTGCGGATGCATGTACTCCCTGCAGAACTCGAACGCGAAAAAAGATTCCGCGAAACCTCCCACCATTGAAGAGTTGGACCTTCCCAAGAAAAGATAAAAAACGTCAATTTTTGTCTGTTTGATCGGTCCATCCGGAAAATTTGCTTCCGGCACCGGAGGTTCGGCCGCTCCAGCGGCGGCCGCCCTCCTGCGCGCTCACCCTTCGAACCCCATTTGAGCATGGGACCAAGCTTCGAAGGGTTCCGCGAGCTGCCTTCAGCAAACTTTCCGGATGATAAACTGCTTCAAACAGACAATCATTATTTTTTAGGGCATACCTTCACGCCAAGCGCCGTTGCGAGATCTTCCTCGGGCGTCGTGATCGGGCGGATATCGAACTTCTCCACCAGAAACTTCAGGACGTTCGGCGTCACGAAAGCCGGCAGGGTCGGGCCCAACCGGATGCCTTTGATCCCGAGCGACAAAAGCGTCAGCAGGACGGCCACGGCCTTTTGCTCGTACCAGGAAATCATCATGGTCAGGGGCAGGTCGTTGACCGAACACCCGAAGGCGCCCGCCAGGGCCACGGCAATCTTGACGGCCGAGTAGGCGTCGTTACACTGCCCGATGTCGAGAAGCCGCGGGATGCCATTGATGGTGCCGAACTCGCGGTCGTTGAACCGGAACTTTCCGCAGGCAAGCGTCATGATGACCGTGTCCTTGGGCGCCTGTTCGGCAATGTTGGTGTAATAATTTCTTCCGGGCTTGGCGCCGTCACAGCCGCCTACGAGGAAGAAGTGCTTGATTGCTCCGCTTTTGACGGCCTCGATCACTTTGTCGGCGACACCGAGGACCGCGTTTCTTCCGAAGCCGGTGGGCAGCTTTCTTTTGTGCTCGACTGTCTTCGCGAAGCCGCCGAGCTCGAGGGCTTTTCGGACAAGCGGCGTGAAATCTCCGTTCGTGATATGCGCCACGCCGGGCCATCCGACGACGCTGCCGGTGAAGACCTGCGCCTTGTAGCTCGGATCGGGCTCCTGGATGCAGTTGGTGGTGAAATAGAACGCAGCCGGGATCCCCTTGAACTCCTTTTGCTGGTTCTGCCAAGCTGTTCCGAAATGCCCCGCAAGATGCGGATATTTGCGGAGCCCAGGATATCCGTGGGCGGGGAGCATTTCGCCGTGGGTGTAAACATTGACGCCCTTGCCTTCCGTGGCTTTGAGGATCTGCTCGAGATCCAGGAGGTCATGACCGCTGACGATGATGGCCGGACCCTGCTTGAAATCTGTCGAGACCGTCGTGGGCTCGGGATGTCCGTAGCGGGTGGTGTGGGCTCCGTCCAGAATTTCCATGCACCGCAGATTCACGGTTCCGCAGCGCATATTCAGCTCGACGAGCTGCTCGAGCGTAATGTCTTTGCGGTTGAGGGCGGCCATCCCTTCGTGGATGAACCCGTAAATGGAATCATCCTCGGCGCCGAGGACCATGGCGTGATGCGCGTAAGCCGCCATGCCCTTGATGCCGTATACGAGCAAGTGCTCGAGCGAGCGCAGGTCGGGGTCCGGGTGGTCGGATAGGACCGAAAGCATCGGAGACTGCCGGAGCATGCCTTCGACCGTCTCGGCAGGGACAAATTGAACGGGAGAGGGATAAGCCGCGGGGTCTTCGTGTTTTCCGGCGGCGGCCAGAGCTTTTTTGTAAAGGTCCGCAGCCTTGTCCTTGATGACGCGGGTTTGGCGTACACAGGCGGCGACGGCCTGCACGTCGAAATTGACGTTCGTGACCGTGATGAAGAGGGCCTCGAGCGTAAACCGGTCGATTTTGGGGTCGGTTTTCCCGAGGAGTCTTGCGCGGTGGGCCAGTTCCGAGATTCCCTTGAGCTGGTGGAGGATGACGTCCATCAGTCCCGCGGCCTCCGGGTCTTTTCCGCAAACTCCTTGAGTGGTGCATCCGGTGGATCGAAAAGCTTGTTCGCATTGATAACAAAACATGTCCATGGTCATTTCTCCTTTTTTAGTTGTTTAGGGACAGCCATTTTTCCGAAAGAATGTTTCCTTCGAGACCGACGACGACGTGCTTCAGGGGTATTTTCCGTTTCGCTTGACCCAAGGCCTGTTCGGCCAGGCGCAGGAGGCCGGTACAGCAGGGGACCATCATCGTCATGACGGTGAGGGTGTTGATTTCGGCCTCATCGACCAGCGCCACCAGTTTTTCGAGATAAATCTCCTGTCCGTCGTCGAGCTTCGGGCAGGCGATGGCTAAAGCCTTGCCGCTCAGATAGGCGCTGTGAAAATTGCCGAGAGCGAAAGGCACGCAGTCGGCCGCAAGCAGAAGGTCCTTACGTGCGTAATGGGGCGCTTGTGGGGACAGGAGATGCAGCTGGATGGGCCAATGGTTCAGGGCCGAGGGCTGGGCCTGCGCGTCCGGGGCCCGTCCGGCATCCGTATCCCGTTGAAAACTCATGGATTTCGATCCCGGGCACCCCGAACCGCCGTGGACCTCCTTGAGTGTTGCAAGGGCAATTTCCAGGTTCTCCTTTTCATTGTGTTCGCGAAGGTGGGTCAGGTGGGCCTGGACGGCCTCGTGGCCCTGCTTGGCGATATTGCGGACGACCTGGCGCTCGTCGTAGCCCTCTGCGTCGCGCTCCTCGACGGTGATCGCTCCGGCCGGACAGCGGCCGAGGCAGGCGCCCAGTCCGTCACAGAGGGCATCGGCCACTAGTTTGGCCTTGCCGTTGACGATCCGGATAGCGCCCTCGGGGCAATTCGGGATGCAAAGACCGCATCCGTCGCACTTGTCCTCGTCGATTTGTATGATCTTGCGCTTCATGATGGGCTCCTTGTGTTCTCAACGCAGTACAATCATGCCACAGGGCCGGATAAGATTCCTTGATTCAGGTCAAGAAACTGTGATATTTTCCAGGGGTATGGATATCGACCACCTGCTCGAGCAAACAGCCTGGTTCAAGGGGCTTTCGGCCCCGAACCGCGAAACGGTCGCCGCGGCCTGCCTGCGCAGACGCGTCAAAAAGAAAGAAATCGTTTTCCTCGAAGGGGACCGGGGGGAGTCATTATTCCTTTTGGCCCAAGGGTCGATCCGGCTCTACAAGGCCGGACCCGGCGGGCGCGAAGCGATCATCCGGATCGTCAAGCCGGGGGAAATTTTCGCTGAGGTCATTTTGTTCGAAAAAGACCGCTACCCGGTCACTTCCGTCGCGCTCAAGGACAGCATCCTCTACGCCCTGCCGCGCGCGAAATTCCACGAGATGCTCAAGGGCGAAGACTTCCGGCGCGACTTCATCCGCCTGCTCCTCGAAAAGCACCGGTACCTCACCGAACGTATTGTATCCCTCACTTCCTATGACGTCGAGACCCGTCTTTTCAGGTTCCTCCGGGATCAGTTCGGGGAGCTCGAAGAAATCACCCCCGGGATGTCGAAAAAGGACGTGGCGAACGCCGTCGGGGCGATGCCCGAGACTTTCTCGCGGCTTCTGATGAAGCTCCGGCGCGCGGGCGCCTTAAAGTGGGAGGACCGGGTGATCCGCCTCAAAAAAGGCTTCTGGAAAAAGACGGAATTTTAACGCTCCCTCGGGCGTTACCTATCATGAGGGAATCCGCGATGCCGAAAAAAAAGCTTTTGATCATCGATGACGACGAGGATATCTGCGAGCTTTTGCGCCTACGCTTCGAAATAGAAGGCTTTGAGGTTCACACGGCCCACAACAGCCACAGTTTCCGAAACCACGTCTTCACGGTCAACCCGGACCTCGTGATTCTGGACGTCATGCTGGGCCACGAGGAGGGTCCGGAAGTTTACCGGAAGCTTCTGGGAGAGGGGATGGAAAAGGATCTTCCGGTTGTTTTTCTGACATCCCTCCTGGACGAGGGCGCTCAGACGCCCATCAGGCCCGGCCGCACTCACGGGCTTTACCGCAAGCCGGTGGATGTCAAAAGTTTTGTCCGGGACATCAAGGTGTGCGTCGGCGTCGGCTCAGAAGTTTGAGAAGAGAATTTTGCCGTGGTCTTTCTTCAGGACCCGGTGCCCCTTCAATCCGAGGCCCTCAAGTTCAGCCATTTTCTTCAGCCGTGTCAGGCAGAACACACGTTCCGAGCGGCTGTTGAACCACTCCACGAAAGGCTCCGCGTAGAGAAACCATTGCCGGAGCTCGTCTGCAGGCAGCTTTTCAGCCTCATGCTTCAAGGTGCCTCGGTCGGAACCCGCGACGACGATCCGCCGCTTGAGATGAAACGGAAAATCCGAAAAGGTATCGGGAGAGCCGAATACGCAGATGCGGTCACCCTCCCGAGCCGTTTCGAGAACAACGTTGGCGTAATTCACGGTGCTTTGCCAGGGCGTGATTTTCTCCATGGCGACCACTGTGACGATGAGGGCGGTGTAGACCACGGCGGCCAGGCAGAGAATAAATTTCCGCAAGCTGCCCGCCTTGGCAAAAAACCAGGCGCCCCAAGCCCCGAGCGTCAGGAACAAGGTCCCTGCGAAGAGGACGGGCTGCAGGGAAGCAACCTCCGGAAACGGTTTCCAAAACAGAAAGGTCACGTTGCCCCCCACGAACAGCGCGGCGCAGATCCCAGCCAGGGCCCCCGCCATTTTTCGAAGGAACCCTTCCAAATTTTTCGGGACCGCGGACGCCAGCCAGGACGAAAACAAACGTCCGATCAAGACGGCGACGGCCGGGCTGACCGGCAGCAAGTAATAGGGGAGTTTTGACTTGGGAATGCTGAAGAAGACGAGGATGACGGCCACCCAGCAGACCAGGAACTGCACGACGGTCCGGGACGGGGAATCTTTTTTGAGGCCGCTTGCGACCGCAGAGGGAAGGAATAGCGACCAGGGGAAAGAGGTTGCGAACAGGATGGGGACGAAAAACCAGAACGGTTTTCTCCGGCCGAAGGAGCCGGTCAAAAAGCGTCCGAACTGCTGGTCGATGAAAAAGGTTTTCAGGAATGACGGATTTTCGCGGACCATGCCGATGCACCAGGGCAGAACCATCAAAAAGAGGATCAGGATTCCCCAGCCGATTTTCATCCGCTTGAGTTCCCCCAGGTCCCTGCGCCAGACGAGAAAAGCAAGGCAAACCAGTCCGGGCAACACGAATCCGATGAGCCCCTTGGTCAGAAAGCCGAATCCCATGAAGACGTAAGCCCAAAGGTAATATCGCCCCCGCCGCGACTGATAGGCTGTCAGAAGAAAGAACAAGGAAAGGGTCAGAAAAAGCGTCATGAGCATATCGATGACGGCAAAGCGTCCGACCAGCACGTAGCCGACAGTGGTGGCAAGGACGAGGGCCGACAAATGGGCGGTGGCGGTGTCAAAAAGCTTCCGCGCGAAGGCCCAGGTCACGCCGAGGCCGAGCAGGGCCGCCAGAGCCGGGATAAGCCGTGTTCCGAAGTCATTGACTCCCGTCAGGGCGTACGCAAGGCTCGTCAGCAGGGGGGCCATGACCGGCTTGTCGAGATAGTCGACGCCGTTGAAGCGGGGGACGATGAAATTCCGGGTTTCCCACATGGCGCGGGCGATCTCTCCGTACCGGCCCTCGTCAGACGACCACAGGGGAATATTGCCGAGCTTGAAAAAGAAGAGAAAAACGACGGCGGCGACAAAAAGAAGGAGGAGGGAGATTTTTTTCATCTCAGACCTTTTTCGGACTGGCGAAGCGTTCGTAATGAACGACGAAGAGGGCGGCCAGGAGGGCCAGGCCGACGGCAAAGGCCGTGTCGGAGGGCCAGTGTTTGCTTTTATAGACGCGCGAAAAGGCCGTCAGGACCGGCAGAAGCATCAGCAACGCCCGGAGAGCCGTATTTTTGACGCGGTAGAACAGATAGGCCGCGGCGCCCGCCACGACGGCGACGTCTCCGGAAGGAAGGCTGTAAAAAAGATTGGCCTTCCGGCCCCAGCCTTCCAGGTTGAAAAATGAAAGAGGACCTTCTCCGGTGACCGGACGCGCCCTGAGGAAGACGAGCTTCAGGAGCAGCGTAGCGACCGAAGCGATTGCGCTCGAGAGCAGGCAGCCGAAACTTGCCCGCAGCCAGCGCTTGCGCTTGAGAAACAGGGCAAGCGTATAAACCGCACCCAGGAAACACCAGGGGTTGGCGCCCTTGCCCATGATTCCGCCGTAATCGGAGATGGCCCGGGCGAGGGAGGATTGCCGGCCGCAGACCCATCCGGCCAAAACGGCGTCGGCGGGGATCAGGCAGCCGAACGCGAGCGCGGTGAAAAGGCTAATCCCAAGAAATGGCCGCCAGTCGATCGACGGCAGATAGGCTGGGATGCGCTGGAAATAGCCGTTCCGGATCTCGCGGATAAGGCAAAGGGCCACGAAAATGGCCGCCAGGGGTTTGACTGGTAGATGCATCCTTCCTCCATATTCTCGAGCAGATTAGCTCATTGCTCTCTGATTATCCACTTTAATTTCGGACAATTTTCTGAAATTCTCTTGAGTCGATGCCCGATTTCCATTATTCTAACGTTCGCCTCCGCTAGAAGCGGAAGGCCCGGGAGAATGACCTTGAACGAAAGACAGCGGTTGTTTACGCTCCATGAAGCCAATGCGCTGATTCCAGCGCTGCAAAGATCCCTCGACGAATACTTGCGCCATAAAGAGGCCTGCGAGCGCCTCCACGACTATTACCTCATGGACGAATTGATCCGCCAGAGGGAAGCTCCGGCCGCCGGTTCCGAGGAGCGCCTTGAGCGCGAGGCGATGACGCTCGACGAGTCTGCCGCCGCCATGCGCCGCGTCATTGACTCGATCCGCAGCCTTGGATGCCTGGTGCGCCACCCCGAGAAGGGGATCGTCGAATTTCCGTCCGAGCGGCGCGGCGAGCGCGTTTTTCTGTGCTGGCGGCGCGGCGAGTCCGCGATCCGCTATTTCCGGCGCGCGCGCACGGCCGAATTTGCCCCAGACAGTCTCGAACTCATTCCAAGCGCCGAGGAGAACTGACGTGATTCTGCCCAAAAAGATTTTTCTTACCAAAGGCGTCGGGACCCACAAGGAGAAGCTCTCCAGTTTCGAGCTCGCGCTGCGCGATGCAGGGATTGCTCCCTTCAACGTGGTTCGCGTTTCCAGCATTTATCCGCCCTACTGCAAGCAGATTTCCAAAGAAGCCGGCCTCAAATACCTGTCTCCCGGGCAGGTTATTTTTACGGTGCTGGCCGAATGCGCCACCAACGAGCCCAACCGCCTGATTGCCGCTTCGGTCGGCATGGCCTTGCCGAAACGTCCGGACCAATACGGGTATCTTTCCGAGGCCCACACCTTCGGCTGGACGGAAAAACGGACCGGCGAGTACACCGAAGACCTGGCCGCGAGCATGCTTGCGACGATTCTTGGGGTGCAGTTCGATCCGGACGAGAGTTACGACAAGAAGAAAGAAGTTTGGAAAATCTCCAACGAAATCGTCAAGACCACGGCCATCACCCAAAGCGCCGTCGGCGCCAAGAACGGCAATTGGAGCACGGTGATCGCGGCGGCTGTCCTGATCCACTGACATGAGCGCCCCCAAGACGGTGATCGGCCTGATTCAAACGGCCGCCGGGGGCTCGCTCGAAACTCAACTGCTGAAAACCGCCGAAAGAATCAAAAGCGCGAGCCAGGCCGGCGCCCGCGTGATTTGTCTCCAGGAACTTTGCTGCCTTCCGTATTTTTGCCGCGAATGCCGTGAGGATTTTTTTGATTTGGCCGAAACCGTTCCCGGCCCCACGATCCGCTTCTTTTCGGACCTGGCCCGGCAGCTTGAGGTCGTTGTGATCGTCCCGTTCTTCGAAAAAAGGGACGAGGGAATCTATCACAACTCAGCGGCCGTCATTGACGCCGACGGGACCCTGATGGGCCTGTACCGGAAAATGCACCTGCCGAACGATCCTTTTTTCTACGAGAAATTCTATTTTGCCCCAGGCGACCTTGGTTTCAGGGTGTTTGAAACGCGATACGGGACTTTCGGCGTATTGATCTGCTGGGACCAGTGGTTTCCCGAGGCCGCGCGCCTTGCGGCCCTCCAGGGCGCTCAAATCCTTTTTTACCCGTCCGCGATCGGCTGGCACGATCTCGAGGACGCTGCCGAGCGCCAGGTTCAGCTCGAGGCCTGGCAGGTCGTCCAGCGCGGCCATGCCATCGCCAATGAAGTGTTCGTGGCGGCGGTCAACCGGGTCGGCTCCGAAGGGCCCCTGACTTTTTGGGGGACTTCCTTTGCGACCGATCCCTTCGGCAAAGTCCTGGGACGCGCTTCGGCCACCGAAGAGCAAAACCTGATCGTTGAATGTGATTTTGCCCGGATCGCCGAAGTGCGCCGGAGCTGGCCGTTTTTCCGCGACCGGCGCGCCGACGCTTATCAGGGCCTCCAGCGGCGCTTCATCGGTCCGCCGGAGTAGCGGGAAATCGATGACGAAGCCCGTTCTTCCGCACCCCTTGGGATACCGCATGCCGGCCGAATGGGCCCCGCATGAAGCGACTTGGCTCGCGTGGCCCCATAACCGCGGAACTTGGCCGGGCCCCTGCCTTGCGCGTGTCCGCGAGAGCTACCTCGCGATGATCAAGGAACTCACCCGTTCGGAAAAGATCCGTTTACTCGTTCGGGATGCGGACGACCTTTCGTCTTTTCGTCGTGCGGCCCGGCGATCCAAAATTCCTCTTGCACGCGTATTTGCACAGATCGTCCCAACCGGCGACGCTTGGATCCGCGATTACGGGCCGCTGTTTCTCAGGCATAGAAACGGGGAGAAGGCCCTTACAAAGTGGGTCTTCAACGCCTGGGGCAAAAAATATTCCGGGCATTTAGGCGACAACGACGTTTTCGGCCCGGGGTCGCCGCTGGGCCGTGTCCGGCATGCCTTTTACCCCCCGATGGTTTTCGAAGGCGGCTCGATCGACGTGAACGGTCTCGGGGACTGCCTTGTGACGGAGCAGTGCCTCCTCAACCCCAACCGGAACCCCGGCTTTTCGAAAAAAAGGATCGAGCGGATGCTCCGCGATTACTTGGGCGTCCGGCGCGTGCTTTGGCTTGCCGGGGGGATCGCCGGCGACGACACCGACGGCCACGTCGATGACGTCGCGCGTTTTACGGATCCGCGAACGATTGTTGCCGCCTGGGAGGAAAGCAAAGAGGAAGAAAATTACGAGGTTTTGCAGAAAAACTGGCGGAGGCTGCTTCGGGCGAGAACGGCTCGCGGGATGTCTTTGCGCCTTGTGAAGCTGCCGATGCCAAAAGCCGTGCGAATCAAGGGGAAGCGTTTGCCGGCCAGTTATGCCAATTTCTATATCGCAAACCGGTCCGTTCTGCTGCCGGTCTTCGACGATCCGGCCGACGCTCAAGCGGCCGCTATCCTGAAGCCCCTTTTCCCGGGGCGGAGAATCGTGCCGATCAGTGCCCGAAGCCTCGTCCGGGGCCTCGGAGCCATCCACTGCGTGACCCAGCAAGAACCGCAGTAAGTTTGTGGTCTAAAGCGGGCTGGTTAAGCGGCCAGAAGGCTTCCGGAAGCGTATTTGTGGATGATGCTGGCCACCAAGGTTTGATAGGGCACACCTTCTTCGGCGGCTTTCGCTTTAATACGGGTCAAATCGGATTTCGAGATTCGGATGTTCATTCTCTGATCTTTGCGGAAGGTGTTGCGGGCGATCGCCGCATAATAATCCAATTCGGCCTTTTTAGGCTTCACAAGCTCCCACTGATCGTTTTCAATCGCTTCCAGAATCTCTTTCTCTTCCGGGTCTAATCGCTGTTTTTTCATTTAGAGTTCTCCCGATAAAAATTTTTTCGTCAAACTGCGGCTCGGAATAATCGTTTTGAGAAAGACTTTTTGTTCGTCCTCGACAAAGGGAACGACATAAATATAGTTGTTCATCTCCACGATCCATTGCTTCTGATGAGCGTATTTGCCCTTACCGCTTACGGTAGCGACCAGATGGCCGCCTTCCATCAGGGAAACGATCGCTTCAAACGATATTTGTCTTTCCCGGATGAGCTTTTTGTTCTTCTCGTTGTCCCAATCAAACACTTTCCCCATAAAAAAAGTCTACCTGCGTGTGTGCCTAATGTCAATACATTTTAAGGTCGAAGGATAAGATTCTCATTTAATTATGACTGAAGCTCCACGATCCGGGTCGAATCTGGCCAGAGGGATTGCCAGTCTTTTTCGTCCACACCCGGGAGCAGGTCGATCGACTGGAAGGTGAGGAGGGTAATTTTTTCCGGAGCAAAGCCGTCTTTACGGGTACGAAGTTCGATGCGGTGGGGAAGATAGACCGGGGCATCGCTCAGGCGGTCCGAATCCTTAAGAGGGCGGTAGTCGCTCCGGAGGATGTGGGCCGCGAGCACTCCGTCCGGGTGGTACCACGTTTCCTCCGGGACATTGCCGTCCGGATCGGCCGTGATCCGGCGAAGCACATACCGGGCGTCTCCCGGATCCGACCAAACCTGAAGAGCGGTGCCATGGGCGCTCTGCGCTTCGATCTCGGCCTGTTCCGCCGGTACGGCGCAGAATTTGAGCGAGCGGTAAAGCGCCAGCGGGGACAGGTGGCTTTCGATGTCGGGGGAATGCTCCAGGGCGAAAATGTTGCCCCTGTAAACCGAAGAGGCTCTTTTTAAATAGAGCTCGAAGTTTTGGTCAGTCGAGCGGAAGGCGAAAAGCAATTTTCCGCGGTCATCGGAACAGGTGATTTTGAGCCGGTCTCGGAAACGGTCGTAAAGCGCCTCGCCCCGGCAGGCTCCCGTTTGGGCTCCGGAGGTAAACTCCATCGCGATCGGGGAGCGGAAGGCGATCCACCCGTTGGTTCGCGCCTCCATTTTCGAGATCAGCTCTTTGATCTCGGCAGAAGGGTCCGGCGCTTCGTCGGCAGGGGCAGCCGCGGGCATCAAGAGTCCCAGGACGGAAAAAAGAAGCATGAACAGGAGGAGCCATCCGGCCGCCGGAGATTTCGCGCCCTCTTGGACAGAGGCTCGAAATGACACCTTAGTTACTCCGGGGACAAATTTTTGCGAGCGAAGAGGATGCGGTGAATGGCTGTCGCGTTATTCCCGATCAGGAGGATCCAAAGGACATAGGGAAGAATCGGCCAAACCAGAGAGCCGATCGCGAGCAGGATGATCCGTTCGGCGCGTCCGAAAATCCCAACGCCTCCGTCGGGAATGAAGTTTTCCACCCGCGCTTTGGCGTAACTGGTGACGAAGGCGCCGGCCAGGCTTCCGAGCACGAGAATCATCAGGCCGTACTCGGCGTTTCTCGCGTAACACACGGCAAGTCCGCCGAAAATAAAAAAGTCACTGTAGCGGTCGAGAGTGGAATCGAGAAAGGCTCCGAACTTCGAGGTGCGCCCGCTCAGGCGCGCGAGGGGCCCGTCCAGGAGATCGGTCATCGAAGCCGCCAGGATCGCGATGCCGCCGAGGAAGATATTGCCGGCGCTGTAGATTCCTCCGGCAAGCAGGCTGAGCACGCACCCGAGGATCGTCAGCTGATTGGGCGAGAGGCCCTTGCGGTCAAGGATTGCGGCCGTGCGGGTGATGAGCGATTCGAACTTGGGATAAATCGTCTTGCGCAGCATGGCCTACCGGGGGCAGGTGCCCTGGATGAACTTCTTGACGAGGTCGCGCGCTTCGGCATCGTCGATCTGTTTGGGCGGATGCTTCATTGTGTACGCCGAGATCGAGATGAGCGGCCCGCCAGTCTTGCGGTCGCGGGCCATGCGGCAGACGCGTATCGCGTCGATGGCACAGCCGGCGCTGTTGGGGGAATCTTCCACCGACAGTCGCATTTCGAGGTTGACCGGGAAACCGGCGAACCCCCTGCCTTCCATTCGCAGATAGCAGACCTTATTGTCGTTTTGCCAGGGAACGTAATCGGACGGCCCGATGTGAATGTTGTCTTCGTGGAGCGGCGCCCTGAGCTGGCTCTGGACGGCGGCCGTCTTTGAAATTTTCTTCGATTTGAGGCGCGTGCGGTTGAGCATGTTCAGAAAATCCGTATTGCCGCCGGTATTGAGCTGATATGTCCGGTCGACCTTGACGCCGCGATCGGTAAAAAGTTTTGCGAGTGTGCGATGCGTGATCGTTGCCCCGATTTGGGCCTTGATATCGTCGCCGACCACCGGAATCCGCTTCTCTTCGAAGCGCTTGGCCCACACCGGGTCCGAAACGATGAATACCGGCATGCAGTTGATGAGGCTGATGCCTGTTTTGAGGCAGGCCTCGGCGTAAAATTCGACCGCCTTTTGGGACCCGACGGGCAGATAATTGAGCAGGATTTCCGCTCCGGAATCTTTAAGGATCTTTTCGACATTGGCCGGCTTTTTATTGGCGACGACAAAGGTCCGGTCAATGGGGTATTCGGCCATGTGTTCGGAGACACCGTCCAGCACCGGCCCCATTTCAACCCGCACTTTGCTTTTCGGGATGTCCGTGAAAAGGGGGAGGACGCAGTTGGGCTTGGCGTTGAGGGCTTCGTCGAAGCGCTCGCCGACCTTGCGTTTGTCGACATCGAAGGCTGCCACGACTTCGATATCTTCAGGGAAGTAACCCCCGATATCGTAGTTCATGAGCCCCATATGCTCTCCGTGCTTCTGCTCATCGTTCAAGAGGGAGCGGTAGTACTCGATCCCTTGGATGAGTGAAGCACAGCAGTTTCCGACGCCGGCAATCGCAACGCGAATCTTCCCCATTTTTTCCTCCGGAGTGTAAGAGATTAAAGCGATAAGCTGAAACTTATTTTTGGAATGACCGCAATTATATCACCGATACACAGTTGGTTAAAGTCAAAACTTGATATTTTAACTCCAGGATATGAAATGAGATAAGAAGGATATGTCCTATAATGTTTCAAAAGCCCTTCAAAGCGATGATGAAAAGGACGAGAATGGCGGTTCCTTCGCTGAGAAGTTTGGCTGCGTCGAAACCCTAAATTAATCCTTTTAGCAGACGGCCACCATCATTATAATACCGCCCTATGGAAAAAAACCGCTGGACTGAATTTCTAGCCTCCAAGATCCGGGCGCAGATTACCCTCGAGAATGCTCACAAGACGGTCACGCTCGTCCTGGGCATCTTCTGTCTTGTCGTGCTCGGTTTTTCCCTGAACCTCATCGGGAAGTTCAATAACCGCGTGTACCTGGATACGAGCAAGATCATGTTCCTCCTGCTGTACCACGCGGTCATGGTGCTCGGAATTTACCTGCCCGTGCTCCTGCAAAAGGGGGAGAAGACCCTGGCCGGATTTTTCGGCATCCACGATTTTTCGAGCCTTGTCCTCGTGGCCTCCGGCATGACCTTTTACTGCGTCGTTCCTCTGATGCTGAGCTCTCAGCTGATCGAGGCTGCAAAACTCCTGAGCCCATCGGGCTTCTTTGGGGTTCTCCTCTGGCTGAATTTTTTCCTGTCCCTTTTTTACGTCGCGATGTTCGCAGCCTTTTTTGCGGGATACCTGTTCTGGCCGTCGTTGCTGACGAAGGCCGTCGAGGGAGTTTCCAAAAGCGTCTACGCCCTTCTCGGATGCCACGGCGTTCTTTTCTTTCTCATGGGCCTGGGCTACACGGACCAGATCAAGCTGGGGACGCCGACATTCTTCGAGCAATTCTTCGTGATGGCGCTCTTTTGGCTTTTCATCGTCGGATCCTTGCATTTCATCGGCCGCGCGCTCGCCGATTCGGCGCTTCCCGCATTGAACGCCCTTGAATTGGACGTCGTGTCCGGCAAAATCGACCAAGAGCCCGAAATGCTCGAGCGGTACCGGAACGCCTACACGCCCGTGCGCTTTTCTTCATGGCTCGACCGCACCTTCATCCGGGCGGCCTCCCGCGCCAAGGAAGTCGCCAAGTACACGCAGGAAGGCTTGGCGCTCGTCAACCGCGACATGCCCAGCGAAATCGATTTGCGCCTCGTGGAAGAGCGCTACAAAAATGCCGAGAAGGTCTACCGGAAGCTCGAAAAGGACAACCAGCGTTTCCAGGCGACCGTTTCCCTGATCGTCATGACCCGGCTCCAGCAGGAGAAAATCGAACGGGTCCGGGACCAGTTTTCCCGCGAATGCCGGAACGCCAAGATCGAGCTGGCCAGTGTCCGCAAACGGATCGACGAAAAACTTGTTGCCATCCGGAACGCTGCCATCGCCGAAGCGGCCGTTGCGGTTATTGAATCTGCTCCCCTCCTCAAATAGCTTACCTTGTAGAGGATAGGTTTATTCCCCCGTAGAATTTTGGACCCATTTGGCCGATAATAGATCCGGTGGCATCAACTGAAGATCATCGAGGTTCCATGGTTCGGAAATTCACGAAGCTGGGGACTGTCTTTGCGGCCGTCGCCTTTCTGGCCGGATGGACGGCCGTGGCTTGTGCCGCCGAGACGACCGAGGTCTCCGGCGCGAAGGGGGCCGATTCTTTGACGGTCCGGCTCGACGAGCTGGCCGGATTTGCTCTCCAAAAAAACCCCGAAATTATTGCGGCGAAGGCACGCTGGCTTGCCGCAAAAAAGCGGATTTGGGCCGACACCTCCTTGCCTGATCCGATGATGGAAATCGCTCCCGGGCATCTCGAAAATGACTACATGGTTTCTCAAGGGATTCCCTTCCCCGCCAAACTTTACGAGAAGGGCAAGATGGCCCAGAAAGAGGCCGAGGCGGCTCACTTCCGGTATCAGGTCATCGAGCGCGATGTGCTTCTCAAACTCACCCGGGCCTATTACGATCTTTATTTTACGGATGCCTCGATCGAAGTGATCGATGAAGTGAAGGGGCTTCTCAAAAGCTTTGAGGCCTCGGCTTCCGCCCGGTACTCGAATTTGTCCGGCCCGCAACGCGACGTGGCCAAAGCGCAGGCCGAAGTTTCGATGAGTCTCGAAAAACTTTACCGGCTCGAGCAGGAGCGCGAAAGTTCAGCGGCGGTGGTCAATGCTCTCTTGGATCGTGACCCGATGACTCCGGTCGGCAAAGCCGCGATGCCCGCGAGGCCTAAGCTGAATTATTCCCTCGTCGAGCTGGTGAATCTGGCCGTCGCAAAGCGCCAGGAGATCAAGGCAGCCGAGGCCATGGCGGCCCAGAGCGGCTATGCCAAGCGGTTGGCCCAGCTTGCTTACATCCCCGATCTCGAGATAGGTTTCAAGTACGAAGACATGAAAGATGCGGAAAATATCTGGATGGTTCCGCTCCGGTTTAATGTCCCCGTTTGGCAGAACCGGGTTATTCCGGAGATTCACGAAGCCCTTCAACGCGAAAGGGCCAGCCGGGCGGATCTCCTCAGCGCCAAAAATGAGACGTTTCGCGAGGTCAAGGAGGCTTATCACCGTTACCAAGCGGCGTCCAAGACGGCAGACCTCTACGACACGGCCGTCATTCCGCAAGCCAAACTGGCTCTGTCGGCCGACAAGGCGGGCTATGAGTCGGGCAAAACCGATTTTCTGAACCTGCTCGACAGCGAGCGGATTTATTTCAATGCGAAGCTGTCTTCCATCCAATATGCGACCGAGGCGCTGAAGGCGTACGCCGATCTTTTGCGCTGTTGCGGCCTCGACTTTAGCCAGGAAGGATAACGCGATGAAAATCAAAAAGTGGTTGATGGCTCTTGTGGTGCTTGCGGTGCTCGGAATGGTTTTGGGTAGGGCCGGGAGACTTTTCCTACACCGCCAGACGGGGCCGGCCGGCGTGCATATAAAAATTTATTATTGTCCGATGCACCCCAACTACACCGCTCCCCGGCCTGGGAATTGCCCGATTTGCAATATGTCGCTTGTGTTGCGGGGAGACGCCGCAACGGCGGCCGACGGGGCGCAGCCCGGGCCCAAGCAGCCGCGCGAGTTTACGCTCAAGGAAATTTTATCGATGAAGCCGCAGGAAATTTGCCTGCTTCACAAATGCAAAATGGGTAACTGCATGATCGCGATGACGGAGGAAATGGCGCGCCTCGGGAAGTGCCCGCACTGCGGGGAGGATTTGGGCGTGATCATCAAAGACTTTGCCCCTGAAGGATACTCCAAGGTCAAACTGTCGCCTGAAAAACAGCAGCTCGTCGGCATCAAAACTGCCATGGCCGCAAAGAAAAATCTGACCAAAACTATTCGGACTTCCGGAAAAATCGCCTATGACCCCGATCTTTATCAGGCCGAGGAAGAGTATCTTCAGGCTGTCCGCGCCGAAAAAAAGGCCGCCGAGGGATCGGCGCAGGAATTGAAAGCGCAGGCCTCGAGCCTTGTCGATGCGTCGAGGACACGTCTCAAACTGATGGGTTTGAGCGACGAGCTCATCGGCGAGATCGCAAAAGCGGACAAACCCGATCGCAGCCTTCTTTTGGCCGAGGGGGGTGGGACCGTTTGGTTGTACGCCGCGGTCTACGAATATGAAATCTCAATGGTCAAAGTCGGAAGCCGCGTCGATGTCGAGGCCCCCGGGATTACTCAGGAGCTCCTCTCCGGAACGATCCGCTCGATCGATTCCGTCGTGGACCCGGCGACGCGTACGGTGCGCGTGCGGGCCGTTTTGGAAAACCCGGGAGGGGCGTTGAAACCGCAGATGTATGTCAATGCAGTTCTCAAGGTGGAGCTTGGAGAAGTGCTCACGGCTCCAAGCCAGGCGGTCTTTTCGACCGGCGAGAAGAACGTCGTATTTGTCGCCAAGGAAGGGAACGTTTTTGAGCCGCGCTTGGTGACCCTTGGCGCGAAGTCCGAAGGGGACACCGAAATCAAACAGGGGATTTCTGCGGGGGAAACGGTTGTCACCAGCGGGAATTTTCTGATTGATTCCGAGAGCCAACTCAAAGCTGCGCTTGACGGGATGGATGCCGGCGGTTAGGGGCAGGTTCGAAAAATCGGCCCATGCAGGAGACAAAAGATGATTGAGAAGCGCCGCGAAACGCCGATTGAAAAACTCATCGGTTTTTCCGCGAACAACAAATTCCTCATTTTCATTCTGACCGGATTTGCCATTGCGGCCGCGGTTTGGTCGATCAAGAATATTCCGCTGGATGCGATTCCCGATCTGTCCGACACTCAGGTGATTATTTATTCCCGGTGGGACCGAAGCCCCGACATTATCGAAGATCAAGTGACGTATCCGATCGTGACGGCCATGCTTGGGGCCCCGCAGGTCAAGGCCATTCGCGGATTTTCCGATTTCGGATTTTCTTACGTCTATGTCATTTTCAAGGACGGAACGGATATCTATTGGGCGCGAAGCCGCGTCCTCGAGTATTTGAGCAAGATCATCCCGAAGCTCCCTGAAGGGGTCCGGACCGAGCTGGGCCCCGACGCGACCGGCGTGGGATGGGTTTTTCAATACGCCCTGGTGGATAAGACCGGAAAACACGACCTGCAGGAACTCCGGTCATTCCAGGATTGGTCTTTGCGCTATCACCTCCAGAGCGTTCCGGGGGTGGCCGAAGTCGCGTCGATCGGGGGTTTTGTCAAACAATACCAGATTACGGTCGATCCTAACCGGCTAGTGTCTTACAACATTCCTTTGATGAAAGTCGTCGAAGCCGTTCGAAGCGGCAATCAGGAAGCGGGCGGGCGCTTGATCGAGTTGACCGGTGTGGAGTATATGGTCCGCGGCCGGGGATATGCCAAATCCGCGGAAGATTTTGAAAATATTGTGGTGGGTCATGATGCGAACGGAACCCCGGTCTTAATCAAAAACGTGGGCAACGTAGCGATCGGCCCGGAAATCCGGCGAGGCATTGCCGATCTCGACGGCGAGGGCGATACCGTCGGCGGAACGATCGTGATGCGCAGCGGCGAAAACGCCCTGAATGTGATCCGTCGCGTCAAAGCCAGGATCGAGGAATTGAAGCCGTCGCTTCCCTCCGGCGTGGAATTGGTGGTGACCTATGACCGCTCGGAACTGATTACGCGCGCGATCGACACGCTCAAGCACCAGCTCGTCGAAGAAATGATCATCGTCAGCTTTGTCATTTTGCTTTTTCTCTGGCATTTCCCGTCCGCAGTGATTCCCATCGTGACGATCCCCATTTCGGTCCTGCTTTCCTTCATTCTGCTGCACGGCATGAAACTGACTTCCAACATCATGTCGCTTTCGGGCATCGCGATTTCGATCGGAGTCCTGGTCGACGGCGCGATCGTCGAAGTGGAGAATGCCTACAAACGGCTCGAACAGTGGGTGGAAGGCGGCCGAAAGGGCGACTACCACGCGGTCCGCCTGCAGGCCCTGAAGGAAGTCGGCCCCGCCGTCTTTTTTTCGCTCCTCGTGATCGCCGTCTCTTTTCTGCCGGTCTTCACACTGATGGACCAGGAGGGGCGGCTCTTCAAGCCGCTTGCCTGGTCGAAGACCCTTGCGATGGCGATTGCGGCGCTTTTGGCCGTGACGCTGGATCCTGCTCTGCGAACGCTCTTTACGCGGATGGAACCGGTCAAGCTCCGGTGGGGATGGCTCTCCAAACTCGCCACGACCCTCACGGTCGGGAATTATTATCCGGAAGAAAAACATCCGGTCAGCAAGGTCCTTTTCCGGATTTATGAGCCCGCTTGCCGGTTTGTGCTCAAGCACCGGAAAGGGACCCTTGTCGGGGCGCTTTTACTGGTCCTGACAACCGTTCCGGTTTACCTGAAGCTCGGTTCGGAGTTTATGCCCCCTCTTTGGGAGGGCTCCATTCTCTATATGCCGACCACGCTGCCGGGTATTTCGGTGACCATGGCCCAGGAGCTTCTGCAAAAGCAGGACAAGCTCCTCAAAAGTGTTCCGGAGGTCGAGAGAGTGTTCGGAAAATCCGGGAGGATGGAAAGCTCCACGGATCCCGCGCCTTTTTCCATGATGGAAACGACGGTGCTTCTGAAGCCCGAGCGTGAGTGGCGTGCCAAGCCCAGGTGGTATTCCCTCTGGGTTCCGGGGTGGCTCCGGTGGCCGCTCAGAATCATTTGGCCGGACCGGATCTCGCGTGAAGAGCTGATCAACGAAATGGACCAAAAGCTCAAGATTCCAGGGACGACGAATGCCTGGACCATGCCGATCAAGGCCCGGATCGACATGCTCTCGACCGGTGTTCGCACCCCGATTGGGATCAAGGTGCTTGGCTCGGACATCAAAAAAATCGAAGAGATCGGCACGCATCTGGAAATGATCCTGAAAAATGTCCCCGGCACCCGCAGCATCTACGCCGAGCGCGTGGCGGGCGGCTATTTCATCGATTTCGATATCAAGCGCGAGGAGCTGGCCCGTTACGGCCTTTCGGTTGCGGACGTCCAGTCGATCATCATGGCGGCGATCGGCGGAGAGAATGTGACGACGACCGTGGAGGGTCGAGAGCGGTATCCGGTGAATGTGCGCTATTCCCGGGAGTTCCGTGATGATATCGAAAAATTGAGGCGGGTGCTGGTGCCGACATCCTCAGGGCAGCAGATTCCCATTACCCAATTGGCGGATATTCGGCTGGCCTCGGGGCCTTCAATGATCCGCGACGAGAACGGCATGGTGGCCGGTTATGTTTACGTCGATATGGCGGGACGCGACATCGGAAGTTATGTTCAAGAGGCCAAAAAAATCGTTGAGAAGGAACTCAAACTTCCGGAAGGCTACGCTCTGCTGTGGAGCGGGCAGTACGAGAATATGCTGCGAGTCAAAGAGCGTCTGAAAGTCGTTCTGCCGCTGACGATCTTTCTGATCTGCATCCTCCTTTACATGAACACCAAGTCGGCCGTGAAAACGCTGATCGTGCTGCTCGCGGTCCCGTTCTCTCTGATCGGGGCGGTCTGGCTGCTTTGGGCGCTCGGGTACCCCATTTCGATTGCGGTGTGGGTGGGGATGATTGCGCTGATGGGGCTCGACGCGGAGACCGGGGTTTTCATGCTGCTCTTTCTGGATCTGTCTTATCAGGATGCAAGGCAGAAAGGCAAAATGAACTCCGAAGCGGATCTCGAAGAGGCGATTATTCACGGGGCCGTGAAGCGCGTACGGCCAAAAATGATGACAGTGATGGCGGCTTTCATGGGGCTCCTTCCGATCATGTGGGCGACGGGCGCGGGCTCGGACGTGATGAAGCGGATTGCGGCGCCGATGCTCGGGGGACTTTTTACGTCGTTTATCCTCGAGCTCCTCGTGTATCCGGCGGTCTACTCGATCTGGAAGCAGCGCGAGCTGAAACGGAACTTCGCGGGGGCAGCCGGCGTTGAATAAGCGGCAACAGAATTCGTCCTAATGGATAAAAAGGGGGGAGCTATGAAAATTTTATCGGGGGTGTTACTCGCGGCCGTATTCATGACATTTTCGGGAGGGACCGCTTTTGCCGCTCAAGAGCCGGCTTCGGCGCAGGCCAAGATCGTGGACGTGGGCAATACGAAGTGTCCGGTGATGGGCGGCCCGGTGTCCGGAAAAGACTTTATCGTTTACGAGGGGAAGCGCTACGGGACCTGCTGCGCGGGGTGTCCCGAGGAGTTCGAAAAAAATCCAGGGAAATATTTGGCGAGCCTGAAGGCGGTCACGCCCGCGTAAGCCGTTACGCGGCGGACCGGACGTCGCTGATTTCTCTCACGCTGATTTTGATCAGCGGATATTCTTTGAGCAGGTTCTCCAGCTGATCCACGCGCTTGCGTGCCATCGCGTCGTTGGCGGAGCGCCTTTTGAGCAGGGAGATCTCGCTGCGGTAGGCCGTCATTTCAGTCGGAGAAAGCTTCGGCTTTTGAATGCTCACGAGAACGATCGGCGTAATTTCCGCGGCCAGTGCCGTTGGGATGTCTTTGACGGAAGATAGCTGGATGGACGTGACCTCCGCCCCGGCCGATTGCTTCGAAACCACGAAGGGGTATTTCCCCTCGTAAAAACTCCTGATTTTTTGCAGGGGATCTTGAGCGACCATCGTCACAGTGGCCGTGGAAAGGTAGCGGACGGCCCGAACGGTTTCGTTGCCCGGCTGCAGGTACTCGCGGGTCGAAACCGAGTCCTTCAGGAGCTCGCTTTCGGGATAGAGATCCACCTGCGCAGCTTGGATGATTTTTTTGACGGGCGCCCGGAGGCCCTCTTCGAGTTCGGCGGGGGATTTTCCTTTTCGGAAACATCCCGGAAAAAGTCCGAACGCGACAAGAACCGCAACGGCTGCCAGTTTCTTCGGAAAACGAACAATCATGGGTGCTATTAAACCACAAACCTCCCCGGCACCACAAGGGGCCATTTCCTACGGGTACAGGCCTTCTTTTGTGTCAGGGATAGGGGCCTGTACCCGTAGGAAATGGCCCCTGACTTGACATCAATTTCGGGGGGTGTGATAATAAAATGATGTACGGGAATCCTTATCAGCGCGAGCAGATCGCTTTGAAGCGGGATGTGGAAGCTATCCGCATCCCAAGCGGCGATAAGTTCACGCTTTATGCGGGAACGGAATTGATCATTACCCAAGCGCTCGGGGGGACCTTTACGGTCATGACCCTCCAGGGCGTTCTGTCGACCGTTTCCGGACACGACGCAGATGCCCTCGGGAAGGAAGTGCCCTCCGAGATCCGGCAGATCGAAGAGCTCATCAAGCAGGGCAAATCGATCGAGGACTTAGCCCGGGCGCAAATGAGGACCTGCTATGACCCCGAGATTCCTCACAACGTCCTGGACCTCGGCCTGATTTACGGCTGCGACATCCAGCCTCTCGAGGACGGCTCGAGCAAAATCCACGTGCGCATGACCCTCACGGCTCCCGGCTGCGGCATGGGCGGCTGGATCAGCGAGGACATTCGTCACAAACTCCTTCTCATTCCCGGCGTCAAGGAAGTCCGAGTCGAGGTGGTGTTCGACCCTCCCTGGGACCCCAGCCGGATGTCGCCCGCGTTGCGGCGCGAGCTGTACTAAAGTCCATGACGGACTGCGCCTCTTCCTGCTGCCACTCCGGGGCCGGGAAGGCGCCCGTGCCCTGGTGGCGCCGCAGGATTACGGCGGCCGCCGCGCTCACTTTCCTTCTTTTTGCCGCCTCCGCGGTGATTCCGGCCCTGTCACGCCTCCACATCGAACTCCTCTTTTATTTCAAAATGGTGTTTTGGCCGTTTGCCCTCGGCCTTCTCCTCGGAGGGATGATCGATTATTTCGTCCCCCGCGAATATATTTCAAAACACCTGACTCGAGGCCGCAAGCGTACGATCGTCTATGCCGTGGGGCTTGGATTTATGGCGAGCGCCTGCTCGCACGGGATCATCGCGCTTGCGATGGAGCTCCATAAAAAAGGGGCCTCGGGCCCGGCCGTCATCGCTTTTCTTTTGGCGAGTCCGTGGGCAAGTCTTCCGATCACTTTGCTTCTGATCGGGTTTTTCGGCGCGAAGGCCTTCGTCATCATTTTTTCCGCGCTGTTCGTCGCTTTCACCACCGGCCTGATTTTCCAGGCGCTCGACCGGAAGGGTTGGATCGACAAGAACCGGCATTCGGTTCCGGTCCCAGAAGGTTTTTCCGTCCGTAAGGACGTTAGACGCCGCGTGCGCGCTTACCGGTGGAGCCTCTCCGGCGTGGGGCGCGATCTGCGGGGCGTGGCGCGCGGGATCGACGGACTTCTCGACATGGTGGCCTGGTGGGTCCTGCTGGGGATTCTTTTGGCAAGTTTTGCCGGAGCGTTTGTCCCCGGAAATATTTTCAGGGATTATTTCGGGCCGAATCTTTTGGGGCTTCTCGTGACGCTTGGCCTCGCGACTGTCCTCGAGGTCTGCTCGGAATGCACGTCGCCTCTAGCCTTCGAGCTGTACCACAACACGGCAGCCTTCGGGAACGCTTTTGTGTTTCTCATGGGCGGCGTGGTGACCGATTACACCGAAGTCGGGCTGGTGTGGGCGAACCTCGGCCGCCGGACGGCGCTTTGGATGCTTGCGGTGGCGATCCCGCAGGTCGTGGTTTTGGGCTGGCTCTACAACAGGATTTTTTGAAGCGCTTCTACTTCTTCAAACTTTCCGCGCTTGCGTGCCCCGGCAATATAAATCGCCGCTTTTTCCTCCAGCATGGCACGGGCTGCCGAAAACTGATCAGGACGGAGCGTGCCTGACGCGATGAGTTGAGCGAGGGCTTGGATTCGAAACCGGTCCATCGCCGGAAATTCGCGCGAGCGCTGGTCCGCGTGTCCGCCGTATTTGACGACGTACGGTTGTTCGATGAGCCCGACCGGATATTTCGCCGTGATCCTCAGCCAGAGCTCGTAATCCTCGCAGGCCGGGTAGACGGGATCGAAAAGTCCGATCTCCCCGAAAATCTCCCGGTGGATCATCACGGCCGAGGGGCTGATGATGCAAAGCGGGAGACATTTCTCGAAAATCCAGCCTTCGTGCTGACGGTGCTTCTTCATGGGGTTTACCCGCCGGCCGTTTCGGATCCAGATTTCCCCGGTCTGAGCGATCCGAAGCTCCGGATGCCGGGCAAAATAATCGATTTGCGCCTTGAGCTTGCCTGGGAGCCATTCGTCGTCGGAATCCAGAAAGGCGATCCACTCTCCCTTGGCGTTTTCGATTCCCGTGTTTCTTGCGGCGGCGGGGCCCTGTTTGGGCTGAGAAAGGCAGGTGACGGAGGGGAAATCCCTCAGGACCATTTCCTTCGTCTGGTCCGTCGATCCGTCATCGATGACCAGGACCTCGAAAGGAACCCCTTCCTGAGCGATGACCGATTCTAAGGCCTTGGGCAGCCTGTCTTTACGGTTATAGGTTGGGATGACGACGCTGACCTGGATCATGCCGGAATGATACGGCAAATGGCGCTTTGACGCCAGAAGCGAATTATCGGAAAGGGACAGCGGAGGGCCTGTTGTGCTAAAATACCGCTATGAAAAAATTTACCGAACTTTCCTTGGAATCCTATTTGGATGAACTTTCAGGCCCCGAGCCGGTCCCGGGAGGGGGCAGCGTTTCTGCCTATGTCGGATCGCTCGCCATGGGGCTCGTCCAGATGGTGGGCGAAATTTCCCTCAAGCGCAAAATAAAAGCCGGCCTTTCGCGCGAAGAAGAGGCGAAGGAAACAAAGCGCCGCGAGACGCTTCGCCACATCATTACCTCCCTCGAAAAAACAAAAAGAGACGCTTTCCAGATCGTCAACCTCGACCCCGAAGTTTATCAGCAGGTCATGACGGTATGGAGCTCGCCGGACAAGCTCGAGGATGCGCTCGAGAATTCGTTCCGCCTCCAGGCGGAGCTCGCTTTTCTCGTGACCATGGCCCGGGAGTGGACGCAGAACATGGCCGGCCTCGTTTCGGGGTCCATCAAGAACGATCTGATCGTCAGCGCCGCGCTTTTGGAGGCCGCCTTCAAGGGGGCCTACCACACCGCCCTGATCAACGCCCACTACATGAAGAACGAAGCCGTCAAAAAACGCTGCGAAGAAGCGCTCGCCGAGGTCAAGGTTCGCTTCGACAAGGCGGGAAAGTAGAATGCCGTCCATGACGCAAGAAGCGAAACTGCTCGAAGGGAAGATCCTGGCGCAAGCCATTCAGGACCAGATACGCGCCGAGGTCCGCGAGATTGCGGCCCGAGGCGAGGCGTGTCCGAAACTGGTCGCGCTCCAGGCAAGCCGCGACGCGTCGGCCGAGTGGTATCTGGGACAGCAGGAAAAGCTGGCCGCAAAACTTGGCATCCAATATGAAAAAATTCCGGCGGAGCGCTTGGGAGATCCGAAAACGCTCGAAGAGACCGTCCGGAGGCTCAACGGTGACCCCGGGTGTCACGGCGTCTTCATCACCATGCCGCTTCCCGAGGGTTTCGATTCCGACGCGATCCTTTTGGCGCTCGATCCCCGCAAGGACGTCGAGGGGATCCATCCCGCCAATCTCGGCCTGATTGTTTTGCGCCGCGCCAAGCTGCTGCCTCCTACGGCGTATGCCGCCTACCGCCTCATCGAGTGGGCCGTGAAGCAATCCGGGCGCCCGATGCGCGGGATGCGCGCCGTGATCGCCGGCCAAAGCGCGATCGTCGGCAGGCCGCTCCAGCTTTTGCTCGGCGAGCAGCGCGTGACCACGACCGTGTGTAACACCGGGACCTCCGAAGCTGAGCTCAAAGCATTTGTCGGCGCAAGCGACCTGGTCGTCGCCTGCGCCGGAAAACCCGGACTGATCATGGGCGACTGGATCAAGCCCGGGGCCGTGGTGATCGACGTGGGAACGACCGAGGTCGAAGGAAAACTCAAGGGCGATGTCGATTTTGAAGGGGCCAAAAAACGCGCCGCATTTTTGACGCCGGTCCCCGGAGGCGTCGGGCCTCTGACGGTGACGATGCTCATGCAAAATCTGATTCATGCCTGCAAGTGGCAGCAGGGCCGGCAACGGTAAGGAGTTCTGAAGGTGAGACTGACACCCCGGGACATTTTCGAGAGAAAGGCGAATGGGGGGAAACTGACCGTCCTCACGGCCTACGATTACCCTTGTGCAAAAATCCTGGACGAGGAGGGCGTCGACATCATTCTCGTCGGAGATTCCCTGGGGATGGTGCACCTCGGGCATGAGGACACGCGCTCGGTGACCATGGAAGACATGGCCGGCCACACGGCGGCCGTCTCGCGCGCCGTGAAGCGCGCCATGGTCGTAGCCGATATGCCTTTCGGATCTTACGGCGAGCCCGAAACAGCGATTCAAAACGCCCGCCGCTTGACCCGCGAAGCCGGCGCCGACGCCGTCAAGCTGGAGGGCGGCGAGAAAATCCTCGAGCAGGTTTCGGCGCTCATCAATGCCGGGATTCCGGTCATGGGGCACGTCGGCATGCTGCCGCAATCAGTTTCCGCGGCGGGCAAGTATCAAGTGCAGGGCAGGACCCCCGGGGAGGCCGAGGCCATCGTCCGCGACGCTTTGCTCCTCGACCGGCTGGGGGCGTTTGCGATCGTGCTGGAATGTATTCCTCAAACTCTCGGCGCCCGAATCACGAAGGAAGTCCGGTGCCCGGCGATCGGGATCGGAGCGGGCCCCGCGACGGACGGGCAGGTGCTCGTGCTCCACGATTTTCTGGGTTACAAAAGCAAGGTGCATCCGAAGTTTGTGCGGCCCTACGCGGATTTTGACGGCCAGATGCGGCGGGCTGTCCGTGCCTACCGCTCGGACGTGCAGGCGGGAAACTTTCCGTCGGAAAAAGAAAGCTATTAAATCATAAAGAGGTCAGCGTGACGGCACAAAGGATTTTGGTGGCGGACAAGGACTCCGCGGTCCGGATGCTCGTGTCGACGCGGCTTTCGGTGCGCGGCTACACGGTCGTCGAGGCCGAGACGAGCGAAGCCTGCCTGACGGCGCTCGAGCGCGATCCGTATCAACTGGCGCTGATCTCCGACGAGATGGAGCGCCTCGGCCACAAGACGCTGATCGAGAAGATCCGGACGAAGTCGAACCTCTACAATCTGCCGATCATCCTGATGACCGAAGAGAGCAAAATCGCGGAGCTGGTCATGAGCCGCGAGCGGGGCTTCGACGATTTCCTCAATAAGCCCTTCGATCCGCTCGCCCTCCAGCTGCGGATCTCCCTGAATATTTCGCGCGCGAAGCAGAGGATCGAGGCTAACGCGCTCACGCATCTGCCGGGCAACCACGCGATCGAAAATGTCATCCGCCAAAAAATCGACCGGGGCGAGAAGTTCTCGGTGCTGTATCTGGACATCAACCACTTCAAGTCCTTCAACGACCGCTACGGGTTCGAAAAAGGCGACGACGTCATCCGCCAAACGGCCAACATCCTGCTGCAGGTGCGCGCGACGCTCGGGATTGAGGAGGCAAGCTTCGTCGGGCACGTGGGCGGGGACGACTTCGTCGTCATTCTCGCCCCCGACAAGGAAGAGGAGTACGCGCAGGCTTTTCTGGCCGAGTTCGACCGGCTCATGCCGACCTATTACAGCGAGCAGGACCGCAAACGCGGCGGCGTCCACGTCACGAACCGCCAGGGCAAGCCGCAAACGTTTCCGGTCATGTCGTGCTCGGTGGCCGCGTGCAACAACCTGCACCGGCCCTACCAAAACCTGGGAGAAATTGCCCGGGACGCGGCCGAGTTGAAGTCTTTCCTCAAATGTCAGCCGGGCAGCCATTATCTGCGCGACCGCCGTTCGTCTCCGATCCGAAAGCTCGAGGACGCCATGCAGGTGCTCGCCCCGTCCATGAAAAAAGAGGTTGCGGTCAAGAAGGCCGCGGCGGACGTGGACCCGCTCGGGCAGGTCCTCATGAACGCGGGCCTCATCAGCCAGGAACAATTGTCTGTCGCCCTCAAGAAGCATCTTTCCACCGGCCAGCGCCTGGGGCAGGTCCTGATCAAAATGAACGCCGTGCGCAGCGAACAGGTCGGCAAGATGCTCGAGCGAAAGCTCAATGTGCCGTACGTGAGCCTCAAGAGCTTCATCGTCTCGCGCGAAATGCTTCGTTATTTTACGCCGGAATTCATCAAGACGCGCCGCGTCGTTCCGCTCATGATCCAGGACGGAAGACTGAGCCTTGCAATGTGCGATCCGTTCGACTTGCACACCCTCGATGCGATCGAGCAGATCACGGGCATGAAGCCCGTGCCGAGTCTTGCACTCGAAGACGAGTTTGAAGAGTTTCTCGAAAAAGCCGTCGATCATCTCTCGGAATCCGCGGCCGTCAATTTCTGATTGTCAGGAGGCAAAGTATGGGTTTTTTTGTGGTCGGGGTGAATCATAAAGTCTGCCCCGTGTCGATCCGGGAGCAAATTTTTTTCGGGGCTTCCGAGCTCCAGAAGGCTTTTACCGCGGTGCGAACTTATCCGGACATCGCCGAGCTTTTCATTCTTTCGACCTGCAACCGGGTCGAGCTCTACGGATTTTCCGAGCGTGCCGAACTGCCCGCGGAAAGCCTGACGCGGCTCCTGGAAGAAGTCCACGACGTCGCGCGCTCGCAGTTCGAGGGCTATCTCTACCGCTACGAAGGCCGCGAGGCCATGAAGCACCTTTTCCGCGTGTCGGCGGGCCTCGATTCCCTCGTGATCGGGGAGGATGAAATCCTCGGCCAGCTTCGCGACGCCTTCCGCCTCGCGAGCGAGGCCGGCAGCATCCATTCGCTTCTTTACCGCTTGATCGAGAAAGCGCTCAAGGTCGGCAAGGACGTCCGCACGCGCACCCGGATCAACGAAGGCGCGGTGAGCGTGCCTTCGGTTGTGGCCGAACTTGCCCGGAAAATTTTCGGCCATTTGAAAGACTGCAAAGTGGTCGTGCTCGGTTCCGGGGAGATGAGCACGCTCACCCTCAAGTGCCTGAAGGACGCGGGGGCCGGCAAGCTTTCTATCGTCAGCCGGACCCGCGATAAGGGGGAGCTCCTTGCGCGGCAATTCGGGGCGACTTGGATCCCTTTTGACGGCTGGGAACAAGAGATGCCGACGACCGACATCCTGGTGACCTCCACCGCCTGTCCGCATCCGATCGTTCAGCCCCATCAGGTCAAAACCGCTTTCGAAGTCCGGGGCCACCGGCCCCTGTTTTTGATCGACATCGCGGTCCCGCGCAATATCGCTTCCGAGGTCAACCTGCTCGAGGACGTGCACCTCTACAATATCGACGACCTGAAGGGGGTGGCCGACTCGAACCTCCGGAACCGAGAAAAGGAAATCCAGGCCGCCGAAGTCATTCTCGACAAGGCCGTCTCCGATTACGAAGCATGGCTCGACCAGCTGAAGGCGCGGCCCACGATGGAGCGGTTCGAAAAATTTCTGGCGGAGGTACTGGCAAAAGAGCTCGGGCCCCTCGCGCGCCGTCCGGGTGCCGATCCGGCGGAGGCCGAGCGGCTGAGCGAGCGCATTTGCGCGAAGCTGACGCACGCCCCGTATGAAAAACTCAAAGAGGCCTCGCGCAGCGGCGGCGCGTCCCGGTACCTGGAAGCCATTCAAACCCTGTTCGGGCTCGATGCCCCGGACTCCCCCGAAGACCCCTCATGAAAGCCCTGCTGCGCCTGGGGACCCGGGGATCTCCCCTGGCTTTGTACCAGGCGGAGTTCGTGAAAGCGCGCATTCTCCGGGATTTCCCTATGACTGGGGTCGAGATCGTCACGATCAAAACTGCCGGCGACAGGATTCGGCGCGAAAAGTCGAAGCCGCTCGAGACGAAAAGTATTTTTACCCGCGAGATCGAGGAAGCGCTTCTGGCCGGCGGGATCGACTTGGCGGTCCACAGCGCCAAGGACCTCGCGGTCCGGATGAGCGAGGGCCTGAGGATCGGGGCCGTTCTCGAGCGCGAGGACCCGCGCGACTGCCTGCTCTCGAGCGGGCACCGCAAGCTTTCTGAACTGCCTCCCGAGGCGCGGGTGGGCACGAGTTCCCTTCGCCGAAAGACCCAGCTCCTGCGGCTGCGGCCGGGGTTCGTGGTGAGCGAATTGCACGGCAACGTCCAGACGCGACTGCGCAAGCTCGACGAAGGGCAGTTTGACGCGGTGATTTTGGCGCTTGCCGGGATTCGGCGGCTCGGGCTCGAGTCTCACGTTTCCGAAATTTTTGCCGAAGAAATTTTTTACCCGGCCCCGGGACAGGGGATCATCGCCGTTCAGTCGAGGGCCGCGGACGCCGAAACGAATGAAGTTTTGAGATCCGTCCATGACCGCCAGACGGGGATCCGGTTTGACTGCGAGAGGGCCTTTCTGGAAACTTTGGAAGGCGGGTGCCGGCTCCCGTGCGGAATCTCGACGGTGCTTTCCGGAAATATCCTGAAGGCCTCGGGTATCATCCTCGCAGTCGATGACCCTTCTTACGCGGAGGCCCACGCGACGGGAACCCCCGAGGCTCCGGCGGCTCTCGGGGTCGAGCTGGCCCGGCAGGTCCTCCGGGACGGAGGTCAGGCCATTTTGGAAAAGATCCGTGAGCATTATGGCCAAGGCTGAGCGCCGGCCGCTCGAGGGCAAGACCGTTCTTGTCACGCGAGCGCGCGCTCAGGCGGCGTCTCTCCTGCGCGGGCTCAAAAAACTCGGCGCCCGCGCTGTTTGCTTTTCTGTCATCCGGATCCTCGGCCCGGCAAGCTGGACGCCTCTGGACCGCGTTTTGCGGAGCCTCGGCGAGTTCGACCGGATCCTCTTTACCAGCGCGAACGGCGTCGAGTTTTTCCTGCGCCGGCTCAACCAAAAAAAGGTCAGCCTCAAGAGTCTCCGCAGGGTTCCGCTCGGGGCCATCGGAGACGGAACGGCGGCGGCCTTGGCCGCGGCGGGTCTTCGGGCCGGCGTGGTGCCGGACCGCTTCACTTCCGAGGGGCTTTACCGCGCGCTCAAGGAGAAGCGGCAGATCCGTGGCAGGAGCTTCCTTCTCTTGCGCGCCGACATCGCCACGGCCTTTTTGCCCCGTGCCCTGAGGCGGGACGGAGCGAAGGTGACGGAAGTGACCGTCTACCGGACGGTTCCCTCCGGCCGTGGAAAAGCCCGGGAACATTTGCGCCGGGACCTCCTGGCCGGCAAGATCGATTTTGTGACTTTGACGAGCGCTTCGACGGTGCGTCATTTTTTTTCGTTGCTCCCGCGCTCTCTTTGGAAGAAAATGAAATGCCGCTTCGTATCGATCGGCCCGGTGACCAGCCGGGCCTTGCGCGAATACGGGCACAAGAGCGCGCTCGAGGCGAAGACGCATAACCTTGCGGGATTGCTGGAGGCGTTGAGCCCATGACCGAATGTCCTGAAAATTTCACGGAGCCCGGGAGGTTTCCCGAAGTGCGCTTACGGCGGCTTCGCGCCACCGAACCCTTGCGGCGCCTTGTGCGCGAGACGCGTCTGTCGAACGACCAGCTGGTGATGCCCTATTTTGTTCGGGAGGGCAAAGGGATTCGTGAGCCGATCGCGGCCATGCCGGGTCAATACCGGTTTTCGCTCGATACGCTGATTCCGGAGATCGAGGAGCTTGCCTCGGGAGGCGTGCGAGCGGTGCTGCTTTTCGGCCTTCCGGCCGCCAAGGACGAGACGGGGACCGGGGCCTGGTCGCCGGGCGGGGTCATCCAAAAAACCGTCCGCGAAATCAAAAAGCGTTTTCACGACCTCGTTGTCATGACGGACGTTTGCCTTTGCGAATACACGAGCCACGGGCATTGCGGGGTGATCGACCGCGCGGGAGCGGTCGCCAACGACGCGTCGCTTGCGCTGATCGCGCAAACCGCCTTGTCGCATGCCGAGGCTGGCGCGGACATCGTGGCCCCGAGCGACATGATGGACGGCCGGGTCCGCTCCATCCGGCGCCACCTCGACCAGGGCGGCTTCCAGGGAACTCCCATTCTCAGTTACGCGGCGAAAACTGCCTCTGCCTTTTACGGCCCGTTCCGTGAGGCCGCCGGTTCATCGCCCCAAAAGGACGCCGTTCTTTCCGCCGGCAAGGTAAGCATTCCTTCCGACCGGAAAAGCTACCAGATGGACCCCGCCAACCGGAGAGAGGCCCTTCGGGAAATCGCCCTGGACATCGAAGAGGGCGCCGACCTGGTGATGATCAAGCCCGCGCTGGCCTACCTGGATGTGATCCGCGAAGCGTCCTCCATGTTTCTTGTCCCCATTGCCGCCTACTCAGTCAGCGGGGAATACGCCATGATCAAATCCGCCGCCGCGGCCGGACAGCTTGACGAGAAAGCCGCCGTGATGGAAATCATGACCGGCATCGCTCGGGCGGGGGCCTCGATTTTGGTGACCTACCACGCCAAAAGCATTTCTTCCTGGGGTTTGACCTCCTAAAAACACCTCTCAAGCAGGCTTCGATAGTCCTAACTTATTGCTCCTGAATAAGTTAAGGCTTATTATTATTTTTTGCTTAAATTTGTAATCTTTTGAGCGTGTGGGTATACTCGTTGTAGACGATGTTTTAAGGAGATCATCTGTGAGCACAGGGCAGAGCGAAATTCGTCAGATCCTCTTCGTCAACCAGGACGAGGGGGAGTATATCCGGATCCAAAAGGATCTTGCGCGTCAGTTGAGTCCCTCCGTGCGGGTCGATCACGCCCGCGACGCCGAAGAGGCGCTGCATAAATTAGTCCAGAAATCATACGATCTGCTGATTATCGACTCCGCAGTCGACCCGTCTTCCGGGATTCGGTTCGTCGACGAGGTCCGGCGGCGTCGAATCAGCATGCCTTTTGTCCTGATGACGCCGGTGTGGGACGATCAGCTCGTGCGCGAAGCGATCAAGGCCGGCGTGGCGGATGTGCTAGTCAAAAGCGAAGAGGAGTACGGGCGGTTGGCCGGCAAGCTGCTGGACTGTTACCATAAATTTTACGGCATCGGCCATGCGGCGGACGATACGGGAAGCGCTCCGGAGTCTGACGGTTTGGCCGGCGCTCCGGCGGCGGGGGCCGGGGCCCCGTCGATTAAGGATGAGCTCACGGGGCTTTACAACCACAGCTATCTGCACGAACGCGTCGTCCGGGAATTTTCGCGGGCGACCCGCTATCACTATCCGGTCTCATGCCTGATGGTCGACATCGATCACTTCAAGGACATCAATGAAGAGCACGGCTACGGGGCCGGGGACAAGCTCCTCAAAGAGAGCGCCCAGATGCTCTTTGCTCAATGCCGGCTGGGGGATCTGATCGCCCGCTACGGGGGCGAGGAATTCTGCGTGATTCTCCCTCACATCGATTACATCGGGGCGCTGGACCTGGCGCGCCGCTTGAGGACGGTTTTCGCGAAGTCGTCCTTCGTGATCGAAGGCCGCGAAATCAACGTGACCGTTTCCATCGGGATCTCTTGTTTCCCGGAGGACCCTATCAAGCGCCGGGGCGACCTGTTGAGCTTTGCCACCAACGCCCTTTCGCAGTCGAAGGCCGCCGGGCGCAACCGCGTGACCCTGTACCGGGAGATGACGCCTCTGCACCTGGACGACATGCCGGAAATCAAGATTTCCCAGGAGAAAATCTCCGAGTTCCAGCGGCGGATCTCCGAGAGCGCCGAAACCGCTCGCCGTTCCTATGTCGAGGCTTCGATCACCCTGATCAAGGTGCTCGAGAGCAAGGATTCGTTTACGGCCGGTCATGCCGCCCGCTGCTCCAAGTATGCCCGGGAAGTCGCACTGACCCTCGGCATGGGCGTCGATGACGCCGAAGTTGTTCAGCACGCGGCCCTTCTCCATGATATCGGGAAGATCTGCATCCCGGATGAAATCTTGCTCAAGCCCTCCCGTCTGACGTTTTCGGAATTCGAAACCATGAAGCAGCACTCTTACCTCGGCTACAAAATCCTCAAGCCCATCAAGTTTTTGCGCGAGGAAGCCCAGTATGTCCTTCACCACCATGAGTGGTTCAACGGCGAAGGGTATCCTTGCCATCTGAAGGGAGACGACATCCCCCTCGGGTCGCGGATTATTTCCGTCACCGATTCCTACGACACCATGCGCACGGCCGGGGCCCGTTATAAGGATACTTGCGGCGCCGAAATGGCCGTCAATGAACTGATCGCTTGCGCGGGCACGCAGTTTGACCCCGAGGTCGTCAAAGCCTTCGTCGAAGTCCTCAAGACGCGCGGAGAACTCATCAGCCCCACCTATCACGCCGACCGCCTCGACAAAATCTTGCGGGAGCACCGCCAGAGCTTGTAGAAAAATAGCGCACCGCAAACCAACGACCGACGATTTCTATCTCGATGGAGCACTGGGCTCCGCGACGCCTTGAAAACGTTTCAAACCGTGATAAACTTCCCTCGCCTGGCAGGTTCGGCAAATTTCCGTTCAGAAGGAATTCATCGTGTTTTTTCGGTCCCAAGCCCCCGGCGGGTACCGTCGCCACTCTTTCGCCGCGCGCTTCCTTGCTTGTTTTATTTGTCTCACTTTTCTTGCCTCTGACCTCGTTCGGGCCGACGGAGGCCCGCGGACGTTGGCTTCCCCGCCGCCAGCTGTTTTTCAAAGCGCGATGAGGCTCGACCCTCGCCTTGGAACCGTCGACGAAACCCTCGCGGGCGATTCCTTTAGGGCGCCGGTCATTTTCCATTTGCAAGACGCTCACGCGGTTTACGAGGCGCAGGCTCACCTTGCCGGCATCGTCGAATCCCTGGTGCGCTCGGAAAAAATCTCGACGATTCTCGTCGAGGGCGCTTCGGGCTCCGTCGATCTGAAAGGGTTGAGGAGCCTTGCAGACCGGACCCTCCGGAAAAAGGTCTCTCGCCGGTTCCTGAAGCAAGGGAAAATTTCCGGGGAGGAATATTTTCAGATTTCCAGCGATGCTCCGGTCGAGCTTGTGGGGATCGAAGACCCCGGTCTTTACCGCCTGAACTCGGAAGTGTTCCTCAAAATTCTTTCCCGTCGAAAAGAAGCGCTCCGGATCCTCGCCCAAAGCGAAGGCTTGTTGCGCTCGAAAGAGAGCGAGGTTTGGCCGTCGTCTTTCAGGCGGTTGACGGAGCTCAAACGCCGCTCGGAAGCCGACCGCGGGTTTTGGCTCTCCTATCTTGAAGCGCTCAGAAAAGAATCCTCCGGCTTGAACGTGCCCGTAGACCGGTACCCGCAGTGGCAAAAGTTCTGGCGCCTGAAAGCGGGGGGCGAGGCCGGCGAACTCAACCGGGAAGTTTTTTCCAAAGAGCTTGGAGAATTGGAAGAGGAGGTCCGGCGGGGGATGCTGCCCTCCGGAGAAGCGCTTCGCCTTGCCGAAACCGCAGACCGGTTTGGGCTCTTGGGGAAATTGTTCCGGACAGAGCTGGTTTCGGAAGACTATGAAAAGCTTCTCGCGTCGCCGGACTTTTACCGCGCCGAGTCGCTGCGCAAGGCCCTCGGCGATGATTTTTCGGAAAAATCCGGAGAGCTCACGGAAACGGCGCCCCCGGAAATTTTTCTACGGGACTACGAAGCGCTTTGTCTTGAATTTTACCGTTTGGCCCGCCTCCGTGACGACGCCTTCATGAAAAATCTGGCCGAATGGGCGCGCCGCGAAAAGTCCGGGCGGCTGATCCTCATTACCGGCGGATTTCACGCAGGGAACCTCGGGAGGCTGCTGAAGCGCGAGAAAATCGGCCGAGTCCTCATCTCTCCGGCGATCGAACAATTGGAAGACCGCCTCGACGAGAAATATGCGAGGCTTTTCCGTGAGAAAATGAAATCGGCATTGAGAATGCCGGCGACCGGCGGCACGGCGGTCTACGACGAGCTGGCCGCGGCCCTCCGGCAGGAAAATGCCCGGATGGCCGAGGCCCGGGTACGCGCTTTTCTTCCTTGGCTTGATGCGGGGGCGATCGGGATGGCGCCGCGCGCCGAACCGGCAGGGGTGAGGAACGAGCTGCGGGATCAGCTTGTCGAATTATGGAACCGTTTCGGCTCGGCCGCGTTCGAAACGCTCAAAACGCAGGATTTCTGGATTGCCGCTGCTGCCGCGGGCATTCTCGGTGTCCTTTTTTATCTTTGGGTCAAAAAGTTGCGCCGCAAGACGGTGCGGACCGAACAGCCTGCCCCGGCGTCCGCTCCCCGGTTTACCCCCGAAGAGGACGGAAGCAGCCTGCTGATTGAAGCCCTTTTCGAGGAGGAAGCTCTTGAATTGCCGCAGGAAGAGCCGGCGGCGGGTACGCCGGCGCGTCTGCCGGTGGAAGTTCCCGAGGATGCGGTGGACATCCAGGACCCCGCCTTTTTGACGGCCCTCAACGCGCGTTCCTTTTTCACGAATCGCCTGGCCGGACCGCCCAAAATGGCCGAGGCGTTCCGGCGGCCCGAACTTCCGATGCCTCAGCCCGCGCTGGCGATTCCCGACGATATCGGAATTGCGGCCAAGGCTGTCCTGAGCCTCGATATGATGCTCCGTGAGATGGACGGCATGGACTACGGCATGCGCGCCGGTCAGAAAAGCGCCGCAGTCGGCGCTCTCGAGCGGGCGCTCCATGAAGGCTACTCCCCGGATTTTCAAAGCCGTTTTCTCAAATACATAGAAGAAGCGTTTGACCTCTTCGAACAGGAAACGGCGCAGCATATGGAGCTTCTTCCTCCTCCGTCCCCGGAGTTGATGCGGGAACGGGTTGCCGGGGACATTCAGCGGCAGTATCCCTTTTTGCCCCGCGAGATCAAAGTGCTGTTGACCCGGCTCCAGGATTGGCGGGGCAATGACGAAATTACGTCCCGGCTCATCGAGATCGCCCGGAAGCTCACCGCTCCGCCGCCGATCGCCGAGGACCTCATGTTCCACGTCCAAAACGAATTTCATCGAATGGCGGCCGGAGACGAAGCTCTCCAGCAGATGCTGAGTCTCGAACTGCCGGCGCTTGAAGGCGAGGCGGGCGGGGCCACGGCAGGGCAACTCACAAAACAGCTGCAGACGCTCGTCGGCCACAGAGGCCAGCTCCAGGAGGAAAGCGAAGGATTGATGGCGCAGATCCGGGAGATCGGCGGGAAGGTGGAGAAGCTGCAAGCGGAAATCGGAACTGTCGAAAGGCCGGAGTCTCCGGCAGGGCGCGCGATTTTGGACGCTTACCGCCGGCGGATCGCGCTCTATGGTGAGCAGTTGCAGATTTTGAAACGCGACCTAGCGGCCGTGGCCGACGAAGAGCTTTCGTACGAGGCCAAGGAAAAAACATTGAGCGAGTGGATTAAGGTCGCCGGCGAACGCGCCGAGACCCGCATCGAAGAAGATACGGCGGATGCCGCCGTCTTCGCCGGGACCGGAATCGTGACGGTTCTTTCTTTTTTTCTTTTCAAATGGATGGGGCCGGCCCTCGGCCTTTTCCTCGCTTTTTCCATTTTGGCGGCGTGTGCTTACGCTCTTTCGGTCGGTACGGCTGTCGTTCACGCCCGCAAACTTTCGGCAACGCTCAAGGGGAAGGAATGGCCGTTTCGCTGGGGTTCGCTTCTTGTTTCCGCCGCTGCGAACGAGACGAAAGGCGAGAGCTCGACCGATCCGCTGGGTGATTTCCGCGTCCCTTTGGCCGCCGGGGTCATCACCTTTATCGCTCTGCCGCTTTTGAGTTTTTTGTGGGGGGTTGCGACGAAGAGGCCCGGCCTCTGGAACGCCGGTTCGCTGCAATTTCATTTGCTCGGTCTGCCGTTCCTCGGTTTTCTCGCCGGATTCGCCCTGCCGCTCGTCTACAGGATTCGCCGCGGCATTTTTAACGCCTTCCGTTATCCGTTCGAATATAAAGCGTTGCTGATGACGGCGGTTTTCCCCGCCAATTTGCTCGATGACGAGACGGTCACGAAGGCCCTCCGTGTCTTTACGCGCATGAGCCCGGCACAAAATAAAGCGTACGTCACTTTTTTGAAAAAGCGGTTCGGGGACCAGAACGTGTACGCCCTCTTCAACCGGGGAGTGTCGCGCGAGCTTGTGGCGACGCTCGACAATGAAGCGGCACAAGTTTACCGCGGCTACATGGTCTTGGAAGGGCTCAAAAAGAGTTTGGGGGCGAAATACGCCAAGAACGATTTACCGAAAAAACTGAGCCTTTTAAGCGTCATCGATTCCTGGTGTGCGGAGCTCGACCGGCGCGATTTGAACGGGACGGCGGTCGTTGCCGGAGTCGTGCTCGGCCTCGACCAAGAGACCGGCCGCTTCGAGGAGATCGAAGGCTGGATGAAGAAGCTCCTCAAAGATCCCAAAGTGCCCTGGGCCTCCGGAGCGGACAGTGTCCTCAAATTTGTCCGGGGCTCGATGCAGTTCAACCGTGCCCGCCTGGCGGTCAAAAAAAAGTTTGCTCTGACGGACGAGGAATTTACCTGGCTCAACCAACAGGTGGACCGGTGGCTCAAGCTGTTTGCCAAGAAGAAGGATTGGACCGAGCTCCCGGCGTTTCTCGAGCAGGTCCTGACCCGGCTGAGCTCCTTGAGCGCGGACAAACGCTGGTTTATCGCCGCGGTACGGTACGTGACCGACATGGGCAGCCAGTGGTTTTCGGACGCCGTCGGCTTTGGGGACATTCTGAAGCATTTTGACGAGGGGATCGGCTACAAAATGGTCAAGGCCGCGCTGGTCAAAGGTGCCGGAGCCGTCGAACAGGCCGCGATCCAGGAGGCCCTCGGGACCCTTGAGGCGCGCCTCGAACAGATCGGACGCTCGCCCGCCAAAATTTTGCCGCCCGCCCTTGATGTGGTGCGTGCCCTTCCGGCGCCCCAACGCGTTCCGCTTCTCGAAAAGCTTTCCGAGCTCGATACCCAGCGTTTTTCCTGGAGCGAACGCGGGCCTCCCCGGGAGGGCGTACGCGCCGACCCCATGGACCTGGGTGTTTTCGCCGAGGAACTCGCGCCCACGATCAACAACAACCTGGCCGAGGCCTACGCCCTTTTTGCGAAGCATCACGCCGGGCTCGACCGCCTGCTCAGTCACTCGGACGAGGAAACGGCGCGGCTGTACCGCCAAGTGGATGCGCGGATCGTCAGGGCCCCTTCCTTGAGGAATCTGCGGGTCTCGGCAAAACTCGCGCAGTTATTTTACGAAAAGTTTCCGGTGGCCGAACGCCTTCCCATTCTCCGGCTGATCACGTCCGTCGAGGAGCCGGAATTTCCCGTCATGATCGCTTCTGTCGTGGAGTTCGAAAGATACTACCGCCGCCATCCCGATCACGATTACGAACATCTGCCCGCCCTTCTGGCCGGATTTCGCGGCCGCTACGGCAAGCTGGAAGTTTTGACCGAATCGCTTTTAAACGCTTTGACCAGCCCCCGGCTTCCGATGCAGGAGCGGCTGAACCGGGTCCGGTCCCTGCGCGTCGAGCAAGTGACGGCGGCCTACGGGATCCCCATGAAAGCCGCGCGAGCCTGGGACGCCGTCGATGCGCAGGAGTTCGTCCGTGCCACAGGATTGACGAAGGACCAGATTCAGCGCAGGATGAACCATCCGGTCGTCAGCAGCGTTATTGCCCGCATGGGGGACAAGGGCCTTCAAAGCTACTGGGACGAAGCCATGCCGGCTTACTACAAGCAATTTCTCGACGATCTTGGTCTCGTCGACCGCGAGATGTTTCAGCCGGGGGAGAAGTTCCGGGTGAACTACGACCGCGACGAAATCAATCCCCTCGAGGCGGAGGCGGCGACCGGTGCGCAGGCACTCGAACCGGTCTCCGATACGGTGCGCGGGTTCCTCGGGGTCCTTGAGGATTTGAAATCTCTGACCTTTACGGACCGCAACACCAAAACGAAAAAAAACTACTATGACACGGTGGCCAAGAAATTCAGAGACAAAACCCAGGACGGGACGATCGAAGACCAGGTGACTTCGGAAAATGTCCCCGGCTTCGTTCGCAAGCTCCTGGCGGATATGGTCAACTGGAAGGTGGAAGACGAAGAGCTGAAGCTGCTCATTTTGATCCGCTTGCACCAGCTTCTTTTTTTTGCGGAACTCGAACCGTATGCCGATTCTGCCTGGGGGGGCGATGCGGCGGAATATTGGAAGGCTTACCTGAAGGCGTTTGAAGCCCTTGCCGGAAAGAAAGAGGCTTCCGTCAAAAAAGGTACCAAATACTACGGGCCCGTCAAAAATAAAATCACGGAATTACTGGCCCTTCTCGTGGAGCGCCAGAAAAACTCGATCGGACGCGAAGGGATGGTCCAGTTTATCCTGACCCGGGGAAGCTTGACGGACACGGCCCGCGGGGAGGTCTCAGGGGACTGTACCCGTGAGAATACCTCCCCCTCGGTTTTCAGCATCACAGTCGGTCTTCCCGCGGATCCTGCGTTTCTTTCCCTCAAGGCCGTCGAAAACGGCCGGTGGATCGGCAACGTCTATGCAATGCTCTTCGTTACCGCGGAGGGGCAGAAGGTCGTTTTTCTCGATCAGATCGTGATCAAATTATCGCACCGCATGATCGCGGGCGGCAGCGAATGGGACCGCAGGAAGCACCGCTTTGCCGTAGGGTTTTTGCGCGGCTTCAGGCGCTGGCTTGCTGCCAGCAACGTTCAGGCTCTTGTGCTGTCACCGGCCGGATTATCGCTCGATGGCTCTCTGGGGCAAATGCTCGTCGATCAAGGGCATCAGATGGGGGCCGACTACGGCCGTGTGCCGGTCCGGGCAAAGAAACCCGGCGGGTTCGCCCATCAAACCGAATTTAAAATTCATGGCGAGTATCTTCAGGGTGTCGGCACCGTTGCTGGGCAAGCCAACATTCACGAGCAGGTCGTATTGAACGGCATGGCTCTGCCGACGGCCGATACCGCAGACGAAGCACCGGAAAAATTTGCGAGCGAGGCCTCGGTGTTGGCCGCCATCGAGTCGACGCGTCAAAAGATCGCCGCGGCACAAGCGAAAATCGAGGAATACCGCGACGCGCTCGGTCAAGACGACGAGGTCGGGAAGGCCCTCGAGCAGCGGCGCGAGGCCGCAAAAGCGAAAAAAGGCGAGGAAGATATTTTCCGAGCCCTGACTGACGAGATCATCGAAAGATCTCTCCTGATGGAAAGGTTGCCTGAGGAAATCGCCGGTCTCACGGTGCAGGTCGCTGCATTGCGAAAGGAACTGGAAACGAGGGAGGCCTTGCTGGTCAAAGTCCGCGGGCGCGAGCAGCAGAAAAGGCGCCCCGGCCCACCCCGGGCCGAAGCGAGAGCCGTCGGCGATCGCGGAAATCTCCCGAGCCCGGAATCGAACGCTGCGCCGGTGCGCTCCGAATTCCACGACGAGATTTTTTCGGGAGTCCTGCTGGCGTCGCTGACGAGCGATTCGATGGTCTTCCTTGCGCTTGCCGGCTTTTCCGGGCTTGCCTTCTACACGTGGTTTACCGCAAGAAAGAGGTTTCGGTCTCTGATGGCCAAGCTGTCGGCTCCGAGCGCCGCTTTGAACGCGGCGGTCCCCGACGATATGGACGAAGATGCGCTGGTGCGGGAGCTTCGCACGGCCAGAGAAGCCGTTGAAAAGGCGAAGAAGGAACGCGAAGAAACGAAGCATCTTTTGACTCATTTGCCGAAAGACGTCAGCCTGAACGAAAAATTGCTGCTCGCAGAGATGGATATCGAACATTGGGAGGAACGCCTCAAAGTCCTCAGCAAGGCCGTCATCAGCCGCCAGACGGCGGCGGGCCGGAAAAAGATCCGGGCGCTCCTCGACGGACTGCCGGAAGCGCTTTGGCGCGTCCTCCGGAGCCATTATGCGGGGGTCAAGCCGGACAAGCTTTTTCAGCTTACAGCCGCCTCCGTGACCGAATCCATTTTAAGCGCTTGGGCCTACAGCGAATTCTTGAGGAACGTGGTCGATGTCCTCGCCCGGTACGGCTCGTTTACCGCCTGGTTCAACCGGCAGCCTTTTTACAAGATTTTTAAAGCGGCCGCCGTGGAATTGGGACTCAAAGAGGATTTCGACCGGCCCGGAGAACGCCTGCGCTTCCGCATCCCCGGCGACAACCGCAACTACAGCCTCGAACTTTCCTCTCGGGATGCCGAGTATCTGCTGCGGGGATTGATCTCGGGAGATTGCACCAACTGCGGACCTCCTTTTGTGAAGGGACCTTTTATCACGGCCACGGGCGTTCACATCGCGGAGCCCGGCTTTTTCAATTTCAAGGTTTTAAGGGACGGCGAATGGATCGGCAATGTTTATGCCATGCTCATCGAGGAAGAAGGGAAGCCTGTCCTCGTCGTGGATGCGATCCAGGTCCCTTGGGAAAAGGCGACGCCGCTTTTTACTCCCTATGAGGATGACGAAACCCGCTTTCCCGTGACGGAAGCCGAAAGCGCAAAACTTGCCGAGGGAATTCTGTCCGCCATGTCGGTGTATGCCGCGATGAGCCATTATCAGGAGCTTTGGCTGAGCGGTTTTGTTTCCAATTTCACGGGACTCAAAACCCATTTTCACACAAAATGGCCGAATGCGATGTTCGACCGGAAGGTGACGCGCGAGAAAAAGGTCAAAGGATGGTCGGGGCCCGAGGCGCTCGGTTACCGGGAAAGGCCCTACGTCGAGTCGATCAATGACGGCCGCGCCGTCAGAGTCTGGAAGGACGGCGACAGGGTCGAAGGCATTCGCATGCTCGCGGCGCGCAAGGAAATGCGCACCGCCGGGGCCGGGTATGACGCGACCGGGGCCGAGGAAGAGCTTGTCGAGCAGGCGATTGAACGCGCGGACAAGACCGGCCCCTTTGAGGTGAAGCCGAGGATACGGAAAATCATCGAGGAAGATCTCGGGGCCATGGTCGAGGACCTGCCGGAGGGCTTTCTCAAGTTCCTCGACGAGTCGGAGTTTCAGCTCGTCCGGGTCAAACCTCAGAGCGTTGAGGGACAAAGACATCCGTCTGCCGGACTCGGCGTCGCGTTCGAGCAGCCGGGCCGCGAGGTCTATACGGCGTTCGGAATCGAGCCTCTCGAGGGCGGCCAAGACGGCTACAAGGTGACCTTCTATGTCGGAGACATGCTCTATCAGCTAGCCTCCGAAAACAACAAAGATGAAATCTTCGCGGGGCTTTTTTACCGGGCCTATCGCGAACTTTCAGGCCAGGACACCGAACGCTACCCGCTCGACATCGATCTGGAAGCGAAGATCAACCAGGAGATCGAACGGGCGGAGGCTTGGGAAGCGAGGCTCGGCGATGCGGAGCGTGAAGACCTCGGGCTGACGGGCGGCGCCGCTCATCGCGGGCGCTTGCACGTACGCGCGCGCGCTTTCGCGCGGTTTTTCGGCGAAAAAGCCGCTGACGGCGCCGGGACCTCTTTGACCGCGCTTTTGAGGCAAGTCCGTTCGTTGAGGCTTGCCCTCAACCGGCCGCGCGAAGAGGATCCCGCCTTGCCTGACGGGGCGTTCGACTACCTCCAGCCCGGTTATCACGGAGAACTGGAAGTCCCCGACTTCGACCTTTTGTTTCGTGTCCGTGCTTATTTGGAGGAGCACAAGAACGAGGACCTCTATGAGTTCGTGAGCGAACTTTTGACCGCGAAGCGGCGCATGCTGATGCTGCACACGAACTCTCCGAGCCCCTGGATCTTAAAAGATATCCGACAGATTGTGGCAGACCTGATCGACCATGGCGTCACGGTCGAAGGCGAGGAGGAAGAGCCCAAGCGCGAGCTCAAGCTCAAGCACATTTATCTGGATTTGGATCCGGCGCTCCAGGAGCTCGTGGATCAATATCTCGAAACGGGCCGTTCCGAGGAGGCCCTTCTGGAGGGAATCGCCAAGCGTTTTACGGGGATTCTCGGGCCGGGGATGCCTGAGGAGGCGAGGAAAGAGTTTGAGCGGCCCGATCTTTATCTCAATATCTTGAAGGAAGTGTCCGGCTACAACCGGCATGCCGGCGCCGGCGAAAAAATCGCCGTGCATCTTTATTACCCGGGAAGAACTCTGCCGCAGATGCCGGGGCTTCCGGGCGGACTTCCCGGCGGGATGCCGGCAGGAATGCAGGGGTTCCCTCCGATGCCTCCGCCGGGACAATTTCCTGCCGGAATGCCGAATTTCCCAAGGCCTCCGCGCGGGAATCCACCCCCGGGAATGCCGGATTTTGGGCAGTTCCAGCCGGGGGTGAATCTGCCTCCGCTGCCCGGAGCGCGTCAGCCCCGGCTTCCCCAAGGCGTTCCTCCTTTTGAGATGCCAAAAATCGGGCGCGAAGTCTTAGTCGCGGCGCAGACGGCGATCGATCAGATGAAGAGGGATCCGGACGCGCTCATTTTATTCGTCAAACCCGCGGATGAATTTTCGGACAAAATTTTGCAGCACAGCCGGATCGCTTCTGTCCTGCATATCGATCAATACACGGGTTTTGGGCCCGAAAAACCCGAGAATCATCTCGCACTTTACATGTCGGAGCAGGCGTCACCGAATCAAAAATCGCTCGGTGCGCCCATTCACCGGGACGCACCGTTTTATGACGACCGCATCAACCCGGGCGTGCCGGAGGAGCTCGAGTTCAACAAGTTTGCGACCTATCCGCGTATGATTCTCAGCACGTCGGGCTCGGGCGAGGGCGACATCACGGTCACCGACGACGTCACGGAGCCGGACGCGGTGCCTGCAGCTCCCGCGGGCGGCGGACGGCGGGCCGAAATGAGGCGCCCGGAGCTTGACGCGGCGTTCGATCTTTTTTCGCTGGGACTTGTGCCGGAACGTTTGCGGGAGCGCGACCTCGAGCGCCGACGCTTTGCGCTCAGACGGCTTGCCGCGGCTGGGGAAGCCGCCCTCGTCCCGCTTGTGCGCGAGCTTCAGGACAATCCGAGTTTGCCGGTGAGGGCCGGAATCCTTCAGGCGCTTGCCATGGCCGGCGGCCCTGAGGTTTTCGACGCGCTCGAAAACGCTCGAAAGGTTCCGGAGCTTCTGCCGCCCGCGGAGGCCGCGCGTAAAATGATCGAAAACCGTCATCGCGTTGCCCGACGGAAGACAAAATCTCGGGCGGGCGAGATTGCTTCCTCCGCCAAGTTCGGGGTTCGAAGTGACAGAAGCGGGAGAATGCCTGAAGCCGCTTCGTTGTATCAGGGGTTTTCGGCTTCGCGCAGCGGAGGGCTCTCGAGCGACTCCGCTGAATTTCTCCGCCGCATTCTGAAAGAAACACCGCTTGTGATCGATTTCGACGTCTCGGCCCTCGTTCGTAAGGAAGACGGAGCCGTAAGCCTCGCCGGCTGGGGATTTTTCGAGGCCTTACGCGCGATCGAAGGGAGTATCCCCGGTGAAATCATTGACCGCATTTCCTTCCGCCTCATCAATCTCAATTCCGAACTGACCGAGGAGGAGGTTTTGCGCGCCCTCGGAATAACGCCCGAGCTCAAATCCATGGTTCAGGTTCGCAACGTCCCGGTTCAGCACTACGCCTATCAGGGAACAGCTCCGTATCTGCGGCCCGGAGCCTTGAGCATCGTCGCCGAAAGTCACCGGGAGCTTTGGGACGAAGAAATCGGGATCCTGGTCCAAGAGCCGGGCGAAAAAGAGGCGATCGACGGCCGGAAGCTTTTCCTGACGGCTCTGCTGCACGCGGCCTTGCGCCGTCAGCTGCCCGATTACATGAAGGCGGCCCTTTTGAAACTCATGGGCGAGATGGGCATGCGCTCTTCCGGGCCCGGAACCCTCTTTACGGCTGACAGCGAATCGGTCCTGCAGGCCGGCTACCTCGAACAGCTGTCCGAAATTAACCGCATGCTCTCCCGAAGCGCCTAGCGTGGCCGGATTTTATTCCTTGAGATTTCAAGGCTTCGTGGTCATAATACCTATCCCTTTTTGAGCAACATCTACAACCTGAACATGCTTTCGGCATAAGTGTCTTTATCCTATGGGCATCGAGTCATTTCCGGAGATCGAAAGTTTTCATAAACTTCCGCGCCAGGTCATCGTCAAAGGCGCAAGCTCCACGTACGACCAGGAGAAGGGGGCCCTTCTTCACGGAATCGTCATCAACAACATCGGCCACGCCATATCCCAGATTCGCGTCAATGTGGTTATTTTCGATACAAACAAAATGCCCGTCTTGAATACCAGCACGGTTCCCCAGCCCGACACCTTGCCGCAGGGCAAGATCGGCGCTTTTTCTTTCCAGTTCAAGGAATATCCCGAGGAAATTACCGATTATCATCTTTTCACGTCCTGGAAGTTCGTCGACAAGGAATAATCCGCTTCCGTCATGAAATCTCTCTACCGAAAAGCCCGGCAAGTCATCCCCTCAGGCGTCAATTCGCCGGTGCGGGCGTTCCGTGCGGTGGGGGGAGATCCGGTTTTCATGGCCCGCGGCAAGGGCCCGTACATCTGGGACGCGCGGGGCAAGCGCTACGTCGATTTCTGCTGTTCCTGGGGGCCTCTCCTTTTCGGACACGCCCCTTCGGGCCTGATTAGCGCCGTCAGTCGCGCGCTTGCCCGGGGCACGAGCTTTGGGACCGCGACGGCCGCCGAAATCGAGGTTGCGCTCGGGATCCGCTCTTTTTTCCCTTCGATGGAGAAAATCCGCCTCGTGTCTTCGGGGACCGAGGCTGTCATGTCGGCCGTCCGGCTGGCGCGCGGCGCGACGAAGCGTTCCAAGCTCCTCAAGCTCGACGGAGGCTATCACGGTCATGTCGACAGCCTGCTTGTGCGCGCGGGTTCGGGCGTCGCGACCTTCGGGATTCCGGATTCTGCCGGCGTTCCCGGGGAGCTGGCCCGCCTGACGCTCAGCGTTCCTTTCAATGACATCGGCGCACTGGAAGACGTTTTCAGACGGGAGGGCGGCGAGCTGGCCGCTTTTATTTTGGAACCCGTGCCCGCGAATATGGGAGTGGTGCTCCCGGCCCCCAACTACCTCGAGCGGGCTCGCGCGCTCACGAAGCGGCACGGGGCCTTGCTCATTTTCGACGAAGTCATTACCGGCTTTCGCGTCAGCCCCGGCGGGGCTCAGCAATATTACGGCGTTCGGCCCGACCTGACCTGCCTCGGAAAAATCCTGGGCGGCGGGCTGCCCTTGGCCGCGTTTGGCGGGAAGAGCGCTCTTATGGATCAATTGGCGCCCGAAGGCCCGGTGTATCAGGCCGGCACGCTTTCGGGGAACCCCCTGGCGGCGGCCGCGGCCCTCTGGATGCTCGGCGAGATAAAAAAAATTTCGTCGTCCCGCAAGTGGCGTGTGCTCGAGAACCGCGCGGAGAATTTTTACGGTGAGCTTATCAAAGCCGCCGAGCGCCGCGGCCTTACAGTCCGGCTGAACCGCCTCGGGTCGATGTTTACGCTTTTTTTCAGCGAGGCCCCGGTGACCGATTACGCCTCGGCGAAGCGATCCGATACGAAGCGCTACGCAAAATTTTTCCACGGATGCCTGAAAAAGGGCGTTTACCTCGCGCCGTCTCAATTGGAGGCCAATTTTATTTCCTGGGCTCATTCGCCGGCCGTTCTTCGCCGGGCCGCCCGAGTTTTCGGAGAACTTTTATGACGTCGCCCCGGGCCATGACCCTCGAGGATATTTACGCGCCGGTTGCCGGGCCGCTCAGGACCGTCCCCCCGGCGATCTTGAGAATTGTCGCGACCGCCAACGAGCTTTTGCAGGAAGTCGTTTGCTATTTTTTTTCCTCTCAGGGCAAGCTCCTCCGGCCGGCGCTCGCGCTTCTCGGAGGAAGGCTGAAAGGGGAGTGCGCTGAAATCGAAAACAGGCTCCTCCAGGTGGCTTCGGCCCTCGAGATCTTTCACGCGGCGACCCTGATCCACGACGATATCATCGATTCGGCCTATATCCGGCGCAACCTCCCGGCCCTGAACGTCAAGTGGGGGCCCGAGATCGCCGTGCTGGTGGGCGACTACCTTCATGACCGCGCCGCGGAAGTCGTCTTCCAGAACGGCAATGACCGGATCTTCTCGCTTTTTCTGCAGACGGCCGGCATCGTCTGCGACGGCGAGATCCACGAGCTCAAGGAAAAAAACAATTTCAACCTGACCGAAGAGGAATACTTCCAGATTATCGAGAAGAAAACGGCGGCGCTCCTCGGCTGCTCGGTCGAGGCCGGGGCGATTCTGGCCGGGGCGTCGCCGGAAGAGGCCGAGGCCCTCAAGCGGTATGGGAGATATTTCGGGATCGCGTTCCAGATCGTCGACGACTGCCTGGATTTTACGGCCGAGGAACAGGAGTTCGGCAAGACCCTGGGGGCCGACTGCGCGGCCGGGGTGCTGACGCTTCCTTTGATCCGCCTGACCCAGCTTGTCGACGAGAGGAAAAAGAGCGACATCTTCAAGATCTTCAAATCGGACATGGGGATGCAAAAGTTCCAGACCCTGAAGGCCATGGCCCGCGAGCATGATACGATCAATTACTCGATGGACCGGGCCCGCATGTTTTGCGAGAAGGCCCAGCTCGAGCTCGCGGTCTTCGCCGATTCGCCGGCGCGCCGCAGCCTCCACGATTTGGCCGAGTACGTAATCCGCAGGAACAGGTAGGCAACCAGGAGAGGCGGGGACGGATGCTTTCGCTTGTCGCGACGCCGATCGGCAATTTGCGGGACATTACGCTCCGGGCGCTCGATGTCCTGAAAGACGCGGACCTCATTTTGTGCGAAGATACGCGCGAGACCCGCAAGCTCCTTGACCATTACGAGATCCGTAAGCCCCTTTTGAGCTTTTACGAGCATAGCGGCAGGGGCCGGATCCTCGAGATTCTGAACCATCTGATGCAGGGGAAAAAGCTCGCCCTGGTCTCCGACGGAGGAATGCCGCTCGTCTCGGACCCGGGCTTCGAGCTCTTGCGCGAGGCCCTGCGCCACAAGCTTCCGGTTGAAGTGATCCCGGGCCCGAGCGCGTGCCTCACGGCCCTTAGCGTGAGCGGCCTGGCGACCGACAGCTTCGTTTTTTACGGGTTTTTGTCGCCCAAATCGGCGACCCGACGCAGGGAGCTCGCGAAGCTCTCCGACCGGGAAGAAACCCTTATTTTTTATGAATCGCCCTACCGGGCCGCCAAAGTGCTCGAGGAAATGATCGCGGCCCTCGGCGACCGGGAGGCCGTCGTGGCCCGCGAGCTTACGAAAAAGTTTGAGGAGATTTCGCGCGGGCGCTTGTCGGAGCTGGTCCAGAAATTTTCGGGAAAGAAAATTCTAGGTGAAATCGTGATCCTTGTATCCGGCTTCGGCCGCAAGGAAATTCTGCCGCGGTGAACGCGGGAGAGCAACCCTCAAGGTAAAGGAGACATCATGAAAGGGATTTTGGTTCGGGGATTTTTGATGATCGGGATTCTCTCTCTGGCGGTATCCTGCAAGGCGGGGAACCAGGGGCCCGTGGTCCGGCACAACGAGCAGATCGACCCCAAGGCCCGCGAAGCCGTCCACCGCCTCAACGAGGCCGTGATCGACAGCTTCCGCAAGAACGATCCTTCCGCGATGATGACCCTTTTGGCCGACTCGGTCAAAAAACAGCCGGGGATCACGGAGAAGCTCGGGTTGGTCTACGGCCGGCTGAGCCCCCTGTTTCAAAATCAGACGGCTGTGACCGAAAACGAATACGAAATCATCAGGAACAATACGAAGCCGCCCTACCCCCGGGTTTCGTCCGGGACCCCGGAGCCTTTTTTGATCGCGACCGAAGGCGCCGAAAAGCACAGCTATATGTCCTTTCTGACGCTGCCCGACGGCGTGCAGGACTTCCAATTCAGCCTGGTCTATGTCCGGGAGGGCGATGTCTGGAAGCTTCTCGTCTTCCACGGCGGCATCGTCCGCGTGGCCGGCAAGTCGGCCGTTCAGTGGTACAAGGAAGCGCAGGGGCTTTTTGAGAAGGGCTCGCTGATCTCGGCCGCCTTGAGGCTGCAGATCATCCAGACCTGTCTTCGTCCGGCCCCGTTTCTCGAGTACGAAGCGGAAAAAGAGATGGTCGCGTTCGAGAGGACATTGCAGACGGGCGTGCTGGACCGCTACAAATTTCCAATGACTCTGAAGAACCTCAAGAGCCAGCCGGTAGTTTTTTCCTTCGAGCCGGAAGTGACGGAGAAATCCGTGATCCCCGTCATCCTCTACGTGAGCACGCTTCCGCTGGCCCAGAAGAAGGCCCTGCAGAAGGAAATCGACGACATGGCGAAAGAAATCAAGACGGAATTCAAGGGGCTCACCGACGGCGTCGACCAGCTCTATTTTCGTGTCTTTTCGGAATTTCCGGCCGATCCGTCTAAAGATTATTCCTTCGAAAACATGACGGCCTCTCTTAACGGCGCCCCGGCGAAGCCGGCCGCGGCCCCTCAGGCGAAGCCGACGGCGGCTCCTTCGACGCCGCGAAAGGCCAAGTGACCGATGGGCAATCTCGTCAAAATAGCAACGTATCTGGATCGGCTGAACGCGGAATCGGCCAAAAATTTTCTGGAAACCCAGGGGATTGAATCGATCCTCGGCTTCGACGACGCGAGTGGAATGCGGCCCGAGCTGACGATGGCCCAGGGCGTGAGGCTTTGGGTGGACGAGAAGGACGAGGCTGAGGCCCGGCGGCTGATTGCGGAGGTAGAGCGGACCCCTCTTCCGTCTGAGGCTGCGGCACAGGAGAATGACGCCGACGCCCCCCGCGGCTTTTTAACCTGGATCCGGAAATTAATTCGGGGATAACACACAGCCTGACATGAAGCGCCTTGCCTTTTTTGTTTCTGGAAACGGAACGAACGCGCAGAACCTGATTCGCAAGATCCTCTTGGGGGAGATTCTCGCCGAAGCGGCGCTGGTGATTTCCGACAACCCCGGAGCCGGGGCCCTCGAGAAGGCGCGCGAGCTCGGGGTCGAGGCGCGCGTCATCGACCGGAAGAAGTACATCCTCAAAGCCAATTTCGAGGCCGACATCATCTGGCACCTCGAGGAGAAAAAAATTGATCTCATCATCCTCGCCGGATTCATGAGGATCTTGAGCGGGGATTTCGTCGCGCGTTACCACGGGCGAATTATCAATATTCATCCGGCGTATCTGCCTCACTTCCCCGGGGCCCACGCGATCCAAGACGCCTTCGAGGCCAAGGTCACGGAAACGGGAGTGACCGTCCACTATGTGGACGCGGGGGTCGATACGGGCCCGGTCATTTTACAGCGCAAGGTCCCGGTGCTGCCCGGCGACACGCTCGAGACGCTCGAGGCCAGGATCCACGCCGTCGAATACGAGCTTTATCCCGAGGCCCTAAAGAAGGTTCTTACGGCCCGGTAGACATTTGGGTCCGCGTTCACTATAATTAAATATCTTCAACCCCGTCATCTACGAACTTTTCATCAGGAGGTAATTCCCATGGCGTCTAAAATTGAAAAAATTATTGCACGCGAAATCCTCGATTCCCGGGGCAACCCCACCGTCGAGGCTGATGTCATTCTGAAAAACGGAACGATCGGCCGCGCGGCCGTCCCGAGCGGCGCTTCGACCGGCGAGTACGAGGCCGTCGAGCTGCGCGACGGCGATAAAGGCCGCTACCTCGGCAAAGGCGTCCGCACGGCCGTGGCCAATGCGAACACCGTCATTGCCAAGGCCCTCAAAGGCAAAGATGCAGGGGATCAGAAAAAAATCGACGCCCTGATGATCGAACTCGACGGGACCCCCAACAAGGGCAAACTCGGGGCGAACGGCATGCTCGCGGTTTCCATGGCGGCCTGCCGTGCGGCGGCCGAATCCCAGGGGGTTGCGCTTTGGAAATACATCGGCCACCTCCACAAGAACAAGAAATTCAACCTCCCCGTTCCGATGGCCAACATCATCAACGGCGGCAAGCATGCCGACAACAAAATCGATTTCCAGGAGTTTATGGTCGCACCAACGGGGGCGGCGACCTTTTCTGAGGGCTTGCGCTGGATCACCGAGATCTTTCACTGCCTCAAGACGATTCTGAAGAAGAAGGGGCATGTTACGGCGGTCGGCGACGAGGGAGGCTTTGCTCCGAATCTTGGCAACGAAGAAGCGCTTGGGGTCATTATGGAAGCGATTGCAGCGGCTGGCTACAAGGCCGGAAGCCAGGTCAAAATCGCCCTGGACAGCGCTTCCTCCGAACTTTTCGACGAAGGCGGCCGCAAAGGGTACAAGTTCTGGAAATCCAACCCCGGGCGGCTTTTTACGGCCGATGAAATGATCGGGATCTACTCGGACTGGATCGCGAAGTATCCGATCTACTCTATCGAAGACGGCCTCGACCAGAACGATTGGGACGGCTATGTGAGGATGACCAAGTCTCTGGGGGAGAAAATCCAGATCGTGGGAGATGATTTCTTCGTCACCAACCCCGAGCGTCTCAAAAAGGGGATTGCCATGGGTGCGACGAATGCCATTTTGATCAAGGTGAACCAGATCGGCACCGTCACCGAAACCCTCGAAGCGATCCGCATGGCCCAGAGGGCTTGCTACGGCGTTGTGATCTCCCACCGCTCAGGCGAAACCGAAGACGCTTTTATCGCGGACCTTGCCGTCGGCACGGGCGCGGGACAAATCAAAACCGGCTCGCTTTCACGAACCGACCGTATTGCCAAATACAACCAGCTTCTCCGGATCGAAGAACAGCTCGGCAAGCGCGCCGTTTACGGCGCCCAGTGCTGCGTGAGCTCCGGGAAAAAGGCCGCGACTTCGTGCTGCTGCTGCGGCTAACGGGCTGCGCGGAACGGGAATCCAATAAGGAGGCTTTATGAGACGAAGTGTTCTGATTGTCGGCATCGGAGTTTTGGTGATCGCTTTGGCTGTTTGGATTTATCTGCCCACGCTTTCGCGCTACCGGACTCTAAAAATGCAGCAGGAGCAGATGGAGCGCAGCATCGCGGACCTTGATGAAAGGATCAAGGAGCTGACCGAAGAGAAAGAGCTCCTCCAGAGCGACGTTCAGTACATCGAAAAGGTCATCCGCGACGAAATGGGCCTCGTCAAACCCGGCGAAGTAGTCTACAAGTTCGTGACCGAAAAACTCAAGCCGAAGACTGCCGCACCGGCCACGGCCGCGCCTGCGGAGGCAGAAAAAATCGAAGCTTCACCCGCCGCCGCTCCGGTTCCGGCACAATAGTAATCTTCAGGGACAGGTCCCAAGTCGTCACAGGACCTGTCCCTATGCGTTTAGCTAGATGAAAGAGGTTGAATTCCGGCCTCTGTTCGTCTAGAATGAACCCAGTTGATTGACCTGCCCAGGGCAAATCGATGATTCCCCAATCCTTGCAGGGCAGGATGCTCTTTAGATATAGAGTTGTTATTGCGACGCGGGGTGGAGCAGCTCGGTAGCTCGTTGGGCTCAAGAAATGGGCTGTTCAGCCGGAAACGGTTGAATGATTACCTGTCAAACTCGGTGAACCCTCAAAATGGCAATACCGAGCCAAGCCCGTCAAAACATCGGCGGGAAGGTGTAGAGACTAGACGGCAGGCACCCGGATTGAACGATGGGTGAAGGTATAGTCCAGACTACAAAACTGCGAGAATGATTTGCGGTGCAGCGAAAGCTGTAGTAGTAAGCATAACCCAAAGGTCGCAGGTTCAAATCCTGCCCCCGCTAGAAAAAGGGCCAGGTCGAAATGACCTGGCCCTTTCCTTTTTGCAACAAAAAGAACAACCGCGCGGCGAGTGAGGAAATTATTTTCCAGTGAGGCCGCTAAAGAGAAAGGCCCTCACTCGCTATGCGTACGGCATCTTCGCAACCCTTCTTCAAATCTGACCTGCCTGTAAGCTCCGAATCCCAAAATGATTTGATTCTTCATCTTCAGAAATATGATAGCAAACTCAAGTCGGATATTGCGGAATATGCCGTTGCAACGAGGTTGCTAAAATTCGGCTTCCGTGTATTGAAACCGATAGGGGATAGATTGAGCTATGACTTGGCAATTGACCGGGAAGGGCGATTGATTCGAATCCAGGTTAAGAGTGCCTGGCTCCATCAAAATTATTACACGGTTGATTCCCGCCGAACAAAAACGAATCGTCGGCACATGCTCAGATGCCGTTATACCGATGCCGATTTCGATTTCGCAATTATTTACATTCAAACCCTTGAAAGTTTTTATGTGATGCCATTTGCTGTCTTTTCCCAATACAAAAGCGGCATCACTTTCGTTGAGAGAAACACCCGACAACGCGCACCGAAATCATTCCTATATCGGGAAGCGTGGGATCTGCTAAGAGCAGTTCCGAAAAAAGGTGATTAAATAAGTGAAAAGCACGTTGTCTGTCCTCATAACCCAAAGGTCGCAGGTTCAAATCCTGCCCCCGCTACCACTTGTAACACAGAAGGCCATCGAGGGATAACCTCGGTGGCCTTCTGTGTTACAAGTGGTAGCAACACAAAAATCAACTATTCCCATCCTTCGGGGTGGTCGATAATAAGTGTATCGTTAACGAAAAGCGAACCGAAAAGAAAGAGGAGCAATCATGGGCGATAAAGGTGGTAGGAAAGATAAGGAAAAACACAACAAACAAGCGGACAGAGCAAAAAACACAAAAAACGAAGCAAATAAGAAGAAACAACAAAAAGCAAAGTAGAAAAAAAGGTGACAGATAGTCAAATTATCTGTCACCTTTTTTATGCTTGTTGGCGCCGCCCGCATGAGTAGCGCACAAAAAAACTTTCAAGCAGGGATTGAATCAACAAAGGGAAAATCAAAATGGCATGTGACAGGCGACAGATCATAAAGGACATTGCGGCGTGCCCTGATTGTCATTCAGCACTACTTTGGACTAACGAGGATGCGACATGCGTCCATTGCCGAGCAGAGTTTTTCTCTAAAAATGAGATTCCGAATTTTTCAGGGTATGATCGTGATAAGGAAGCGACTCAAAGTTTCCTATTTCAATCGGAACAAATGTTTAATAACACGCTCACCGCAAAACTGTATAATTTTGGAAAAAAGATTATCAGCAGCGAGTACATGCCAAAAGATCACGTCAAGGAGTTCATTCGACGCGCTGCTGAGGGCACTGTGATTGTAGAGCTTGGTTCCGGCAACAGGCGACTCAGGGAGGATGTGATCAATATCGACCTGTTTCCATTTCCCAACGTCGATCTGACGGCAAATATCATGAAGACACCGCTGAGAGACCATTCTGTGGATTTTGTTGTTCTTGATACCGTTTTAGAGCATGTCCCTGAGCCTGAACGAGTCGTGAAAGAACTGTTCCGGATCCTCAAGCCCGCCGGCAAAGCGATTTGCATTGCGCCCTTCATATTTCCGTATCATGGATATCCCAAACATTATTTTAATTATTCAAAGGATGGATTGGAATTTCTATTCAAAAATTTCACGGAGTGTAAAGTTGAAATGAACACGGGACCCGGCAGCGGTTTCGTCAACCTGCTGTCGGAATATTTTGCAGTTGCCATGGCAGGCGAGAATAATTTTTTATACACCTTTTTTAAAGGTCTAGGGCTTTTACCTATTTTTTTTCTCAAATATTTGGATCAATTCTGGAATGCCTCGGGCAGAGTCACAAGGATCTCGAGTATTCTAAGTGCTTTTCTCACGAAATGATTCACGTTGAAATAAAAACGCCAGGTCATTTGACCCGGCGTTTTTTATACCTGCAAGATACCTCGAGAGGAGGATTTACAACATTTTGATCGTTTTTGCGATTCTGGCGCGGCCGTTTGGCCCCATGACGTACTCGCCGGAAACGTTATTCCCCTGGACGTAGGATAAGGTCGTCTTTTTTCCCTCCTTGCCCTCGAGCACGACATCGTTTGCGATATAATAGATCGTTCCGATCCCGGCGCCGTCTCTGACCGTCATCTGCGCGTTTGTCCCAGCCACAGTACTCTTCATCGACAGGGAATCAACTTTGCCGGTATAAGTTAATTTTTTGGCCGGCTTTTCTGTCTTGGTGCTCTTCGTGGCGCTCACCGGAGCCGCTACTCCCTGGACAGAGAATAGGGAACCGACAAACACAAGAGTCAACAGCGCGAAAAGTGTTTTTTTCATACGTTTTCACCTCATGGCCCGTTACCATCAGGGCGTTGATCTATTGGAATAGAGACGTAAAAGCCGTCCTCATTATTCATATCGGATAATTACGGACAAATCTTTATTCCCAATCCCTTCCCGGCATCCCGCAATTATGTCTTGAACTCGTCCGGGTTCGATTTTAGAATTGAGCCCAGGCGGGCCTGTTTTCTTATAGGGGCAATGAGTTTCAATAACCGAGGAGGATGAAATGAAGAGAGTGGGAGTCATGATCATGGCTGTCGTCCTGACGCTTGCGTTTGGGACGTTCGGCTATGCGCAGGAAACGGCGGAAGTAGCGAATGCGGACGTCATGGAATTCGGCGGCGTGGTCCTCGACGGAACCAGCCAAAGTGCGACGGTGGAGGCGGTTGATGCCGCGGCGCGTACGGTGACGCTGAAGAATGCGGCCGGGGAACTGAAGACGATCCCATGCGGCCCCGAGGTCAGGAATTTTGACCAGATCAAGGTCGGGGATACCGTCACGGTCAAGGTGACGCAGTTGGCCGAGGTGCTCGTGACGCCTGACGCGAAGGCGGGGGTCGCCAGAAAAGAAGAGCTCGAGATGACCGGAGCTCCGCTGGGCGAGAAGCCGAAAGGCACGATGACCGCGACGATCAAAGTTCAGGCCGTGGTCGACAGCGTCGATTATGCGACCCGCAAGGTTGTTCTCCAGGGGCCCGAGCAGAAAGTCGCCCTGACAGTGGGTCCGGACGCCGTGAATTTTGGCAGGGTGAAAAAGGGAGATAGCGTTTCCCTGAAGCTGACGGAGCGCACGGAAATTTCCGTCACAGGCGCTTAAGCCAGGCCGTCTGGCAACGCCGCAATTTGAATCAAAAAAACGCCAGGTCTTTCGACCTGGCGTTTTTTTTAATCCTCAAAGGGGCATGGCTCCTGCTAAGGTTCCGGAAGCGGCACCGGAGGAGCCTTTTCAAGCAGGATGGTGTAGTCGTCCGAGTAGATGACTTCGTTGCCGTTCTTGTAAGAAGCGCGGAGCCGCAGCTTACTGGCGCCTTGTTTCTCGAGCTTGTACGCGTTGTTCCATTCACGTTCGGTCAAGATGATCACGAATTCTTTTGTCCGGCCGGGCCCGATATACTCGTATCGGGAAGCCTTGGAATCCATCGCGGAGATCTTTTTTGTGATGAGGTTTTTATTCCCGCGATCATCGGTGACCTCGAATGCGATCAGATAAAGTCCTGCGCTTGCCAAATCGACATTTAAACGCTGGGAGGTTGCCGTAATATTCTTCAGCACGAGTTTCCACGGCCTGACGGGATCGTCCTCCCGTATCCGGATGACGTTGCTCCCCGGGCGGTAATAGATTCCCTGATAGTACCCCTCGCTGTAGAAGACCTGCAGGACGAGCTGAAAGTTCTTTCCGGCGCGCGCAGGTGCGGGGAAGGCGCACAGAAACGCAAAGAGCGTGATGGCGATCACTTTTTTCATAACAGGCCCCTCTTCGCCGCCAATTTTGATCGGAAAGAGGTTTTACAAACGCAAATCTAAGCGGCTTTGGGGAGATCTTTATCCCGTTTTTCGTTCATCCGACCCAAGAGCCAGGCATCCAAAACGTCCTTTTTGAAACGCCACTGCCCGCCGATCTTGGTTGCCGGGACGATCTGTTTCTTGAGCAGCCTGTAAATCGTGACCAAATGAAAGCCCAGGTACTTGGCGGCTTCCTTCGGGGTCATGATCTGAGTTCTTTCCGGTCGTTTTGTATTATCTTGATCCTTTGGCTGGTCCATTTTATCTCCATGTTCTGCTTTAATATAAGCAGCCTGCATGACTGCTTATGCTATAACAATACACCGATTGTTATGAAATAGCAATAGTTGATACAAGTATTTATGATATATGGTATTCCGTACATATTTACGTCATAAACAATTGATATGTATATTGTTACATAACAATAAATTCCTGAAAGCAATCTTTTGAATCATCAATTTTCACACGACTCACGACAAGAGCTTGTCACACCATGGTGTTATCTTCAATTGTCGGTACATTCAAGAAGATGATTTTTGGCCATGAATATGTCATAGTTAGCCATCCTGGTTTCCTTAGGAAACGGCACGAGCAATGCATTTTTTGGAGTAGAGAACAAAACGATGAGTGAAAAGGCCGCCGTCAGCGTGAGCGTTTTGAGAAGCTCGAGCAGCGGTAACTCGACTTTGATTTGGAACCGCAAGCATGCAATCCTGGTCGATTGCGGCCTGGGCCCGCGGGTCACCGAGGGGCTTCTGGGGGCCCGTGGATTTTCTATGGGAGATCTTGCCGGAGTTCTCGTGACCCACGCCCACAGCGATCACAGCAATCCTACGGCCCTCAAAAATTTTTTTCGTCGGGGAATCCCGATCTATTGCGCCCGGGGTGTCGAGCCGGTCCTCATGCGTGAGCTGTCCGGAATGATCGGACACCGTTTTCAGACCTTTTCGGACGAACCTTTCACGGTCGGATCGTTTAGGGTTACTTCGTTTGAGGTCGACCACGATTCGGAGGGGGGCTGTGTCGGTTTCAGCATCTTGAGCGGTGATGGCGGCGACGCGAAGAAAATCTCTCTCGTGACTGATTGCGGCAAGCCCGGCGGACGTATCGCCCAGCGTATGCTGGATTCTCACCTCATCCTGATGGCGTCCAACTATGATGCCGAGATGATCCAAACCACAAACGTTGTTCCCGAGTACATCAAGCGCAAGCACATTCTGCCGTATCAGCCCTCGAACGATGATTGTGCCAACGTTCTTCTCCATGTTGCGCGAGCCTCCGAGGTTTTGCCGGAGGCGGTTTATCTTCTGCACATCAGCAAGAACCACAACACGATCAAAAAAGCGCTCGCCCGGAGCCGCAAAGTCCTCCACGGCGCAGGCTACAGCCAAATACGCGTTTTGCCGACCTACCGGGACGCGGTCAGCGAGACAACCTGTTTATGATTTCCTCTCCTCCCCACAAAAAGACGTTTCGTCGCAGCTCCACACTGAATCTGCTATAATTCGTCGGCACTTGAACGGCAGTTTTCCGGCCGAAAAGCGATGAATCAAAAAGGAGATCCTTCCATGAAGCGACGACCGATCATCACCCGGTTAGGAGCCGGCCTCCTCTGCTTGTCCGCGGCTTTATATTCTCCGGCCGTCTTTTCGGCGCCTGCCCCGAACGAGGTCAAACCGGAAGCACAGACTTCCACCATGCTCGAGGAGGTCCAGGCCAGTATCGTCGACGTTCAAGTCAACGGCCGGCTCAGCCTGTACCAAACCTATACGCCGAGCTTTGTCGAACAGTGGATTTCGGACTTTACGGAAAGTGACGTGAACCCGCGGCGTTACACCTTCTTCAGAAGCGAGGGGGCCGGCGTCATCATCGACGCTTCTGGTCTGGTCCTCACCAATTTGCATGTCGTGTCGGCTTTTGACGACATCCAAGTCAAAATCGTAGGCAACAAGACGTACAAGGCCGCCCTGGTCGGCAAGAGCAACAAACACGACATTGCCCTCCTGCGCATCGAAGGGGTCAGGGACCTTAAGCCCGTCAAATGGGCGGATAGCTCGCAGGCCAAGCTGGCCGACACGATTTATGCCATCGGAAATCCCTACGCTTACTCCAAAACCACCACGAAAGGTATGATCAGCGCGCTTGACCGCCAGATCACGCTTTACGACGGAACGGTCTTTGAACACCTGATCCAAACGGACGTTCCCGTGAACCCCGGTAATAGCGGGGGAGCCCTGATCAACGCGAAAGGGGAGATGCTCGGTATCGTGACCCTCGGGGACCGGAGAACGCATAATATCGGCTTCTCCGTTCCGACGAATGTCATCCGCGACATCCTGCCGGATTTAAAACGGCCGGTCTTCGAGTCGCAGCCCTACCGGGATTTCATGCGCCGCTTCGGGTTTTCGGTGCAGGAGATGAAAGATGCCTCGGGTGCGGCTTTTCTGCAAGTCTCCGACGTCGAGCGCGAATCCGAAGCCGATCGCTCCGGCATTCGACCCAACGATGTCTTGCTTCTTTTCGGAGACAAGCGGCCCGACAGCATCGAGGAGCTCGCGCGCGAAGGGGCCAACGTCGGGAGCGGACGCACCCTTTATCTCCGTATTCAGAGAGACAAAACTCAATTCTTCACCTACCTGGGTGCCAAATGAAGACGATCACTTTGACGCTTACGGGCATCCAAAATTACTGGCACCACTCGGGCCTCGTCGACATCGTCGCGAGACGCTCGGGGTGGAACGAGATGAAGGTTAAGAATTTTCTCGCGGAAAACCAGGTCCTCCACTTCAATAAAATCACCGAACCCGATGCGGCCGGGATCCTCAAAGAGATCGAACGGGCGGGCTTTACGATCGAGCTCCTTGAAACCAAAGCGGGCATCATGGGGGCGCTTCATGCCCAGAGGTCGGGGGACTCGAACCTCTTGGGCGAGATCAAGGCCCAGCTCAAGGAAATCCGTGAAGAGCCCCTGTATGCCGTGCAAAGCCAGCTTCGGGAAATTCTCGAAAAGCTCAACCGGCTCGAAGTTCAGCAGTCCGCCGCACAACCAAAAAAAACGCTCGATCATGACCCGGTCTACCAGCGGCTCACCGCCCCCTCGGATGTGATCAAGCCGGAAGAAGAGCCCAAACCCTCAAGGCCCGCCTTTGAAATGCTCAAGGCGGCCTCTCCGAAACCGATGTGGGCTCCGGAAGAGAAAAAGACCTCCGCCGAAGCCAATATCGGGCAGTATTGGTTATCCCGGATCGGGATCTTCACCCTTCTACTCGGGGTTGTGTTCCTGATCACCTACACCTCCCAGTTCCTCGGAGCGTGGGGGAAGCTGACCATCGGAGCCTCGGCCGGCGCCGTGCTCGCCGTTGCCGGTAATTTTCTGGCGCAACGAGAGAAATATCGCCGTTGGGCCATGTCGGCCATCGGAGGCGGCTGGGCCATCCTCTATTTTACTACCTTTGCCGGCTACCACGTGCCGCTCGTCAAAGTCATTCAGGACCCTTATACGGGATTCCTCGTGCTCCTCGTGGCCGCCATTGGATCGATCTCGCAGGCCCTCAAGTACCGTTCTCAGGCGCTGGTTTTCATGTCCTACTTTTTGGCCTATTTCGCGACCGTCTCCACGACGATCACTCTGTTTTCCCTCGTGGCTTCGCTGCTTCTGGCCGTTTCACTCTTGATTCTCACCCGGAAGCTGGGCTGGAACTGGCTTGCCGTTTTCGGCATGGCCGCCGTCTATATCATCCACTTGCTGTGGCTCGAGCCGTCGCTCTACGGCATTCGCCAATCCTTTGTCGGCTCGGAGAACCTTCCCGAGATGCTGTTTCTGCCCTGGTTCGGAGGCAACTGGCGGATTTATCCCATGCCGAACGCCGAAAAGTCCGTCATCCATCTCGCGTTTCTGTTCACCTACTGGGCCCTTTTCGGCTTGATGAACGTTTTCCGCCCCAAAGACCAAAAAAGCCCGCGCTCTCTGATCGCCATGGCCGTCATCAATAACGCTGTTTTCCTTCTCAGCTTCATGCATCACCTACACGTCTACTACCCCGCCTTCAAATGGGCGTTTTCACTCTCGACCGCCATGATTTTATTCGTCTTTTCGGCGTTCGAAAACAAGCGGAAGGAAACGCTCCTCTCCGATATCTACCTGGCTTTTTCGGTCTCTCTTTTCTGCCTGACGGCGCCCCTTTGTCTGAGTGGCGCTTCCGTGACCTACGGCTGGTCCGCAGCCGCCGTATCCTTGATCTGGCTCAGCTTCCGATACGGCCGGTTTGTTTTGCGCGTCATCGGCTGGGTCATGGCCCTTTTCGTCCTCTGCCGCATTTTCCAGTTTGATTACGCGCAGCGGAACGTTCTCTTCACCGTCATCTTGCCCGTCTATCCGTTCTTCCTGACGGCCCTTGTTGCCGCCGCGTCTTTTCTCGGCATCCACATCGTGTATTGCCGCCACGAGGATCAGGCGGCTTCCCAGGAAGCCAAGTTTTTCAAAGGAACCTCCTTGATCGTCGCCGCCCTGCTTGCCGGCTGGGCTTTTTTGATGGGAGGATTTCGGGACATCGCGTCTTTCACCAGCATCATGATCGGATGCGGCCTCCTGACTTGGGGAGTCGCCAGCAGAAGCCTTTTGTACCGCCAGGCCGCCCTGGCTTTACTGCTTTGCGCAGCCGCCAGAATTTTGATGGTCGATGGCCGATACGCACTGTCTCTGATGTTCTCACAGCCCGCCGTCTTTTTGCGCCATGTCAGCGTTGTCGCGGCCGTCGCATGCCTTTTGGGCCAGGCCGAATACTTTAGAAGGTGCCGGGCCCAAACCAATCAGGATGCCTGGAACTTCCCGGGGCTTGCCGTCACCGCGGCGGTTCTTTTCATGGTGCTGGTCTCGGACTCGTCCCTTAATTTCGTGAGGAGCATGATTTGGGGCGCCGCCGCCTTCGCCTCGATCGTGACGGGTTTTGCCTCGAAGGAGAAGCTTTACCGGTGGATCGGGCTCTCGATGTTCGGCTGTGTCCTCGTTAGGCTCTTTGTCTTCGATTTTGCCCAAATGGACATTATCTACAGAATTATTTCCTTTATCGGCCTGGGCATCGTTTTTATCGTCGCAAGCTTCATCTATAACTATTATTCGAAAGTCCTGTTGGATAAAACAGAATCCTGAGAAGGAGTTCCTATGAAAATAGTCGCGGTCTTTTCCTCAGGCTTATTCCTTCTTCTCTTCATGAGCTTCATGCCGCCCACCCAGGCCTCGGAGGGCGGGCAAGAAGCAGCCCCTGCTTCCGTCAGCAAGGCCAAGCGTATCTCCGAGCTCGAGATGAAGCGCAATGAAGTCAGCCGCCAGCGCGAGCAGTTGGAGGAGTTTAGCCAGGGGCCATTTTCCGACTCCAATGGAAAAGAAGTGCGCAATCTTGCGAAGGCCGAGGAAGAAATCGAAAAAGAAATAGAGGCTCTCCGGAGCACCCCATAGGAGATTGAGCATGTCAAAAAAATTAACCATCATTCTGGCGGTAATGGTCTTGGGAATGTTTCTTCCCGGTACGCTTCCGGCGTATGCCGGTCCGGGACTCCGCGCTGTGCGAGCGGCGATCCTGGCAAAAAAAGCAGAAGACAAACTGACCGAAAATCCGGAGAAGAAAAAGGAACAGCCGAATGCGGAGCTCGGGCAATCCAATACGACCGGATACGCTGACACCGCCTCCAAGCAGCCTATAGACGAACAGCCCCCGCAAGAAAAACCGAGAAGAAGACGTCTCCTGCCGCTGGGGGATTAAAAACAGTACCAGGTACCATTCTGCTCCAGAAAAGAAAGGGGTGTGGGGTGAAAAAACAAATGGTTCTGCTGGGGATCGTTTTCATGCTTACCGGGTGCGCTTCCGGCGTGCCGAAAACCGAATTTATCCAGCAGAGCTCTCAGCTCGCTGAAGGCAGCTTCTTCAAGCAGGAATACACGGACCCTACGGCCGATTTCCGGAAATACACTTCAATCAAAATCGAACCGGTCACTTTGGCCTATCTTGAAAACAGAGAGAAACATAAGCCGGCGGAGCTCTCTGAAGTGACGAGGTCGTTCCTTCGGTATCTCGAAGAGGCCTTGTCCTCCGAGGGATTCCGCGTGCTGCCGGCCACTGCGCCTTCGGACGTTTCCACCCTTATCATCAGTCCGGCGCTCATTACTCTTGGGGCACCGCAAAGGACCCTGAACGTCATCAGTTCCGCCCTGATCTGGACCCCTGTGACCTCCGGCTCGGCCAGTTTTGCGGCCAAGTTGAAAGACGGCGAATCGGGCGCTGTTCTCGGCGAAATCGCCGAAAAAAACACCGGCGGCAGCGGCAACATGAAATCGCTTGTGGCCGGTTCTTACACGAAATATACCCATGCAGAGGCCGCATTTGAAAACTGGGGCCAACATCTGGCGCGCATGTTGAAAGCCAAGGGTGTTCTGTGCCGGACCGAAGCGGCGGCGCTCTGACCGGCTATGGCCAATACCTGTTTTTCTCGTTTACCTCAGAGGTTATTGCCGCAAGGCGGCATTCGGGAAATGATGACGATTGCCTTGCCGATGGTCGTCTCGCAGGCCTGTGATACGGTCATGATTTTCACGGACCGGCTGTTCCTTTCGAAGCTCCATCCGGAGTTGATGAATGCCGCCATGGGCGGCGGGCTTACCGTTTTCATGATGATGTCTTTTTTCCTCGGGCTGACCGGATACGCCTCGGCCCTTACGGCCCAGTACCTCGGGGCCGGCCGCAAAAAAAACTGCGCGGTGGTGACGACCCAGGCCCTTCTTTTTTCGGCGGCGGCTTATTTGCCCATCCTGCTCTCGCGGCCCCTTGGGCACCGGCTCTTCGCAGTGATGGGGATCCATGAACTCCAACTCGGCCCGCAAAAAATTTATTTTGATATCCTTCTTTACGGGGTCATTTTTTCGCTGGCCCGCAACTGTTTGAGCTGTTTTTTTTCGGGGATCGGCAGGACCGGCGTGGTGATGACGGCTTCTTTCACGGCGATGGCGGTCAATGCCGTCTTGAATTACATTCTGATTTTCGGGAAATTCGGAATGCCGGCGCTCGGGATCCGGGGGGCCGCCTATGGGACACTCGTGGGCGGGGCCAGCGGGCTTTTCGTGCTGGCAGCCGCATACCTTCGAAAACAGAACCGCGATGAGTTTTCGATCGCTCAGGCGTGGCGTTTTGATAGGGAAGTCGCAAAAAAACTTTGGCGGTTCGGGTCTTCGACCGGACTCGAATTTTTTCTCAATATCATGGCCTTTAACGGGATGGTCATGACTTTTCACTCCTGCGGACTTGCCGCGGCCACGGCGGCAACGATCGTTCTCAATTGGGATATGGTGTCCTTTGTTCCCTTGGTCGGTGTCGAAATCGGCGTGACCAGCTTGGTCGGCCGCTACATGGGGGCCGGCCGGCCGGACATTGCCCACCGTTCGGTGATGTCGGGCCTCAAACTCGCACTCCTGTATTCCTCGGTGATCCTGGCCCTTTTTCTGGGGATTCCCGGGCAGCTGATCGAGCTTTTCCGTCCGGCCGGGTCTGATGAAATTTTCAACCGGGCCTTGCCGACGGCCCTGTTTATGCTGAGGATGGCCGCGTTTTATGTTCTGTGTGATGCGGTGCTCGTGATTTTCATCGGGGCCCTGCGGGGCGCCGGAGATACGCTCTGGGCCATGGGGACGTCGGTGAGTGTCCACTGGCTGATGGTGGGGACCCTGACGGTGGTTTTGCGCGTTTTGGGCCGACCGCCCGAAACAGGCTGGGTTTTTCTGGTTTGGATTTTTATCGCCTATTCGTTCGTGGTGTTTTTCCGTTACCGCTTGGGCAAGTGGCGGACCCTTCGGGTGGTTGAAAAGGAACCGGTGGCGGTCGTGGTCGACGGTTTCCATGAGCCGGTCGATCTGTAGCCCCTCAAAGGCTTCAGATTCCGGGGGCCCCCTACTTGATTATGGATCTAACTCTGTCCTGGTTTCTGATCCGGTTTTCCGTGGCCGCTACACAAATTCAGATTCTCCTTAAAGAGATTTAAGATAGAATGAGTTATCGAATAACCGCTGAGGAGCTCCATTGAGACGATGTTGGCCGCTTGAAAACGATGACCGGCGAATGATCGATTATCACGATCATGAATGGGGGAGGCCCGTTCATAACGATCGCGAGCATTTTGAAATGTTGATCCTTGACGCATTTCAAGCGGGGCTCAGTTGGCGCACCATCCTCAATAAAAGAGAAAATTTCAGAAAGGCCTTCAACGGTTTCAACCCACAAGCCGTTGCAAAATATGACAAGCGGAAAATCAAAAAACTGCTGAAAGACGCGGGGATTGTTCGTAACCGTTTAAAGATCCGCGCGGCCGTTCAAAACGCGAAAGCCTTCCTGGATATTCAGAAGGAATTCGGGGCGTTCGACAAATATATCTGGCAGTTCTCGAATGATAAAACGATTCGGAATAAATGGCGTAGCCTCGAACAGCTTCCGGCCGAAACGAAGGAATCGGATGCCATGAGCCGCGATTTGAAAAAACGCGGGTTTACCTTTGTCGGCACCACGATTTGCTACGCCTATATGCAAGCCGCCGGTTTGGTCAATGACCATCTGGTCGGCTGCCACAAAAGAAAACATAAACAGGTGCCAGGCACGCGGCGGGGGACAGGTTTAGCAAAGTGTCACAATATAAAAAAGAGAAGATCCTGTGAAGCCTAAAATGATTCCTCCGGTTTATTTTTGCGGCTTTTTAGGGTTATCTATTGTTCTCAATTTTATGTGGCCCGTGGCTCTGATTTTTCATGCGCCGTACTCTTACGCAGGCGCGCTCTTGATCGTATTTGGATTTGTTTTAATGAGCTGGGCCCGACGGCTTTTTAAAAGAGAAGGTATGCCGGTCAGACCCGGTGAAGAGCTCACGAACCTGGCGGTTTCGGGCCCTTACCGGTTTACCCGTAATCCGATGTATGCCGGGCTGACCCTGATTTTGATGGGCGGCAGTATGGGCTTGGGATCACTGGCTGCCTTTCTGGGGCCCATCGGATTTTGGACAGTGATTCATTGTTTTTTTATTCCTTTTGAAGAAAAGAAGCTCGAAGATGCTTTTGGCGAAAAATATCTCGAATACAAACGAAAAGTTCGCCGTTGGTTTTAATCATTGCCCGATTAAGACGGCCAAGAGTATGACCATAAAATTCCACTACACCGCGAAAGATAAAAACGGAGCTCCCGTCGAGGGGACGGCTGAGGCGGAAGACAAGGAGAAGGCTCTGCTCAGGATCCAAGAGCTCAGGGAGCAAGGGTTGCAGGAGATTTCCATCGATAGCGCTGAAGTGACGGCGGAGGTCGAAAAAGAAAACAGGAAAAGCCCGTTCGCATTTTTGAGCGGTAAAAAGTGTCCTTATTGTGAGGCTGAATTTGACACGATGCCGAAAAGAAGCCGCAAATGTCTTTCTTGCAAAGAATTCGTTTATGTGATCAAGAGCCGTCTTTTCACTAAAAAGGGTTATGAAAATGAAAAGCGAAAAGCGGCAGACCAGAAATGGGGCGAATTGAACCGGAAATGCCATCAGCTTATGAAGGCCGGGGACTGGAGCGGTATGGGCATTAACTATTTCCAGATGGCGCTTCAGTTGTGCAAAGAAAAAAAAGATTTTTTTCCGACCCTGCAGGAAGCCGCAAAATGTCAATTGCGAGACTTCCAAAGAAACGGAATTAAACGCGTCCGGATCATGGATGCCGGCGTCAATTCTTGCCCGGCATGTCAAAAACAGGGAGGCAAAATCTATTCGATCAGGGCCGCAATGGAAGGAATGTTCGTGCCTTGCAAGGACTGCACGTTTGGGCTCGATCAAGACGCAAAAGTGGGCTGGTGTCGGTGCGAATATGTGCCGGAGTAAAAATAATCTCTAAGAAATGATATGTCGGATTCCTCATCTCGATCTCACAACATAACTTTTATGCTAAGAGCCTTGCGGTATCGCAATTATCGCCTATTTTTTGCCGGTCAAATGGTTTCACTGATCGGCACTTGGATCACGAATATTGCGACAAGCTGGCTGGTTTACAGGCTGACCGGCTCGGCACTTCTTTTGGGGATCGTAGGATTTTCAGGGCAACTTCCGGCTTTTCTCTTATCTCCTTTCGCGGGACTGGTGATCGACCGGCAGAATAAGCACAGGATCTTGGTGATAACGCAGACGCTTTCCATGCTTCAGTCTTTTGCGCTTGCGGTCTTGGTGTTCGGTCATTGGATCACGATCCCCTGGCTGTTAGTCTTAAGCGCTTTGCAGGGTTTGATCAATGCCTTTGACATGCCTTGCCGCCACACTTTTGTTGTGGAGATGATCGAAAAAAGAGAAGATCTTGGCAATGCCATTGCTTTGAACTCTTCGATGTTCAATGCGGCAAGGTTGATCGGCCCGGCGATCGGAGGGGTTCTCATTGCGGCCGTAGGGGAGGGGTGGTGTTTTTTTGTGGATGGGGTGAGTTATTTGGCTGTGATCACGGCGCTTCTGGCGATGGTTCTCAAGGTGCAGAAACCCTTCAAAGGCACCGGAGCCAGTACGATGAGTCAACTGAAAGAGGGTTTGAAATACGCGTTGAGATCTAAACCGATCCGGTCTCTCCTTATTCTGCTTGCACTGATTAGTTTCATGGGGGTTCCTTACATGATCTTGATGCCGGTTTTTGCAGGGGCGATACTGAAAGGCGGCCCCCATACCCTGGGGTTTTTGATGACGGCTGCGGGAGCCGGTGCATTGATCGGAGCTTTGTGGCTGGCCTCTCGAAAAACAGTGGTGGGGCTTGGCCGGATCATTGCTCTGGGGGCACTGTTTTTTGGACTGGGATTAATCGCTATTTCATTTTCGCGGTCTCTTTGGCCGGCACTTGTATTCCTTGTCATTTCCGGTTTGGGGTTCATGGTTACGACAGCGTCTACGAATACCATTCTGCAAACCATCGTGGAAGATGACAAACGGGGACGCGTGATGAGCCTCTTTATTATGGCCTATATCGGGACGGCGCCTTTTGGAAGTCTGCTGGCGGGCAGCGTGTCCCATCATATCGGTGTGCCGCCTACTTTACTCATTTCGGGAATATGCTGTTTGGGGGGAGCGCTTTGGTTTTTCAAACAGCTCCCGGAAATAAGAGAAGCCATTCGCCCTATTTATATCACACTCGGGATTCTTCCCGAGGTAAGGACCGGCATCGAGACTGCTTCCGAACTCTCTTTGCCGCCCGAAGAGTAAAAATTGTTTTCACCCGGATGGAGGAGTGAGTGGCTGCCTACAATGCTGTAAGTTTTTCAGGGATCTTCCTGTTGATTTTTATTGCGTGGCTTTTTTCTTCCGATAAACGGAACATCAACTGGCGGGTGATTGTGTGGGGGGTGTTGATCCAGCTCGCCATCGCCGTTTTCGTTTTTGTGGTTCCTGCTGGGACGAAGTTTTTTCTGTTCCTCAACTCGGCGGCAATTAAAGTCCTTGGATCCGCCTCAGCGGGTGCGAGGTTTGTGTTCGGCAGGCTTGCCTTGTCGCCCGGCGAAGCGGGCGAGGCAGGGGAGACCTCCCTCGGGTTTATTCTGGCGTTCCAGGCGTTTCCGGCCATTATTTTCTTCTCAAGTTTGATTTCGATTTTGTATTACTGCAATATCATGCAATGGGTGATCCGCGGTTTTGCGTATTTGTTTACGAAGTTGATGAGGGTCTCCGGTGCGGAGTCGCTTGTCACGGCAAGTAATATTTTTGCAGGGGTGGAGTCAGCGCTGACGGTGCGGCCATACCTCGCGAAAATGACGAGGTCGGAGTTGTGTGTGGTGCTGACCGCCGGAATGGCCACGGTTTCTTCGAATATTCTCGCGCTTTATGTTTTTAGTTTGAAGGCCCAGCTGCCGGCGATTGCGGGGCATTTGATTTCGGCGTCGCTGCTTTCGGCGCCGGCCGCGTTAGTGATGGCGAAGGTCATTTTGCCTGAACGGGAGATTCCCGAAACCTTGGGGGTGCATATCCATCCCTATTACGAACGGGAATCCAGCTTTTTCGAGGCGGTGATCAACGGCGCCAACCAGGGGCTCAAGATGATTGCGGGGATCGTAGCGCTTCTTATCGCAGTGTTGGGGCTCGTATCGCTTTTTGAACTGGTGCTTGCCGCGGTGGGAAATAGAATGAATCTTGCGTTCGGCTGGCATGTGGGCTGGTCGCTTAAGGAAATGCTCGGTTATGTTTTCTATCCGTTGACACTCTTGATCGGTGTTCCTCCCGTGGATGCCGGCGTCATTTCAAGGATTATTGCCGAACGAAGCGTTGTCACGGAAGTGGTGGCCTATCGGGACCTTGCCGAGGCGATCGGGAAAGGGCTTCTGGTTCACCCGAGGTCGGCGGTGATTGCGGTTTATGCCTTGTGCGGGTTTGCGCATCTTGCGTCGATGGCGATTTTTGTGGGTGGAACGGCGGCGCTGGCTCCGGAAAAGACGAAGGCGATTGCCTCCGTGGCGCTTCGCGCCCTAGTCGCGGCGACGCTGGCGTGTTTGATGACGGCCTGCGTCGCCGGCACTTTTTTTAGCAAGGCATCCATCTTGTTCGGGTAAGAAAACTTATAACGGGGAGCCGGATACCCGGGTCAGTCGTTTAATTTTTTGAGCAGCCAGGCCATGTTTTGACCGAGGGTCCGCATGGTTTGGATCCCTTCACTGTCTTGACGCACGTCTCCGGGCTCAAGGCCGATGCCCATGTTCCAATAGCTTGAGCCCACGACCACCATTTGTGCGATCGTAAAAAAATGGTTCATCGTGTCAAAGGCATGAATGGCCCCACCGCGCCTCACGGCGACCACCGCCGCGCCGACCTTGCGGCGAAGCATATCGTTATTGGCTTTGGAAACCAGACATCCCCGGTCGATCAGGGCCTTCATTTCGGAGGTGACGTCGGTGACATACGTGGGGGACGCAAGGATAATCCCGTCGGCGGCAAGCATTTTATCCAGACAGCTATTGAGGATGTCGTCTTCCAGTACACAATGACGGTTTTTATTCGCGTAACATTCGAAGCAAGCCGTGCATCCCCGGATCAGTTGGCTTCCCAGATGCACGGTTTCAACCCGGATATTTTCCTTTTCGAGTTCCTCAAACACATAGTTGATCAGAATGGATGTATTGCCTTCCTTGCGGGGGCTTCCATTAAAGGCGACGACTTTCATCATGGGTGTCCTTCTCGAATGTTCCGGCGAGTCAGAGTTTTTAATCCCTAAGCGCGCCTATTTTACGCCAATTATTATTTTTGGATTCATTTTTCTTTTTACAGCTAAATCGATCCGATAAATGGTGGTCAATATCGAGCAATCGGTCTACAATCATTGCCAGCCCTATTTGTGGGTCGCTCGGACGGAGTTCATGATGGCAAACATAAAGAAACACAGCATTTTCTTTCAGCTGCCTGCTGCCAAGAAGCGGGAAGTATTCCAGGTTCTGCAGAAGGGAAAGGGCTTTAATATCGAGAGGATTGTTTCCTGCGGTCAGGCGACGCCGGAAGGTCAGTGGCTTTGCTCGAAAGCGGCGGAATGGGTGATTGTTCAGCGTGGCCGGGCGCGTCTTCGCTTCAAGGGGGCTCGAGAGCCCATCGAGCTCAAGGCGGGAGACTATGTGTTCATTCCGGGCAAGACGTGCCACCGCGTGGAATGGACTCATCCCGAGCGCAAAACGGTGTGGTTAGCGGTTCACATTAAAAATAATGAGGGGTGACCCCATTTACGAAGTTCCCCTGAATAGAATTGACGAGATGGCGGATGTGTCCGCCGATGCGTTCATCGGGGCCAACGACCCTATCGGGAATTTCATGTTCCAAAACGAGCCGGAACCTGTGGCCTTGAAGAGACGTTTCTTTCGTTCCCTCGTGACGACCTGCTCTCCTGAGGCTGTAAGGCAGGGCATATCCCCCAGCCTCGAAGCGGTCAGCATCTGGTTCCCGCCGGGTAGGGACCATTCCGAGGACGAGGATCCGGACCCCTTTCGCGCGCAAGATTTCAAGGATCCCGGAACGATGGCAAGGATGCAGGCGGTCAACGATGTGATGGCCACACTGAGCGCGCTCCGTGGCTCGGAGCCGCAGTGGTATCTCCACTTGGTGGCGGTATCCCCGGAATTCAGAAACCAAGGCTATTCCTCGCGGCTCCTCAGGCCCATGCTGACTAGGGCCAAGAAGGAAGGCCTTCCTTGCACCCTGATCACCCAAAGCATGGAGAACGTACTCAAGTACAAGAGTGTGGGCTTCGAGATAGTGAAAGAAATGCCTGTGCCCGATTCTCAAGAGAAGTTCTACTCCATGCGATTCACAGTAAATGCGGTATAATGGCACCCTAAAAACAGGAGGGGAGTTGATGAAGAAAGAGAAGAAGATCGGCATCCTGTTAAAATCAATTTCCTTCGCCGCACGGGCCCACCGGCATCATTTTCGTAAAGACAAGAAAACCCCCTATGTGAGCCACCCTTTTAGGGTGTGCATGATTCTTCGCCAGGTTCTTGGAGTCGAAGATGAAGAAATTCTCGCCGCCGCGGTTTTACACGATACCATCGAAGATACGACGACCGACCGTGATGACCTTGAGAAGCGCTTCAGCGAAAATGTCGCGCAATGGGTATCGCTTCTCTCGAAGGATAAAAGAATGAAGGAGTCAGTGCGTGAGGCGGCTTATCTCAGACAATTGAAGGATGCACCGTTGCCGGTGAGGCTCATCAAACTCGCGGACGTTTACGATAACCTCACGGATGCGGTCAACTTGTCTCCCAAGGGCCAGCGCAAAATGGGCAAAACAGCAATGAAATACCTGAGTCTTTTCAAAGGCGACTATCCTGCGATGATCGGGGTGCTTCCTGAGATCAAGCGTTTGGCAAATGGGTTTTTGCGTTAAAGGAGAACCACGATGAAGCTGAGCAGCGCCCACTTCCATAAAATACTCGTTTCGGTTTCAGTCCTCAGTTTTCTTTTCATCGCCACCACGCTTTTCAGCTATTTCCTCTACAAGCATCAAATCGTTCAGGCTGCCAAGCAAGGCGTCCAATGGGAGATCGAGCATCTCGTCGGGCAGATTGAAAGCTCCCTGAAACGCGCCGGCGAGGCGCTGGATTTGCTCGAAAAGGAGATCGCCGCCGGAAAATTGAGCGAAAAAGAGTTGGCGAAGAAAATCGAGGGGTCCGTCGCGGGCAATCCCCAAATTCTAAAAACGGAATGGGTCAGTATTTCCGCGACGCCTGAAGGCAACAAGCAGTATCGATCTGTTTCTTACCAGCGCAGAGACGGGAAAGTCTCTTCTGCTTTCGGAAAAGAGGAGCCCCGCGACTATTCACAAGAGGAGTGGTTCGAGCAGGCCGCCGCTCGGGGGGCCGGTTGGTACGAGCCTTTTTGGGACGAGGGTACGAAAAATTATGCCGCGGTCTATTCCGTTCCCGTTTATCGGGGGGAAGGGGCCCCTAAAGAGCAATGGGGTGTTTTGGCGGCGACCGTTTCTTTGGGAGTGCTTCGGGAAAATATGGACTCCATGAACCTCAAGCGGGAGGATTTCGGGATTGTCTTGTCGAAGACCGGAAACATTCTCTTCCATCCCGTTGGCGATTACCTTGTTAATCGCACGAACATCTTTGATTTGCTCGCCTCCAATAAGGAGACGAACAAAAATTATGAAAAGCAGCGCTCGGTCATGCAAAAGGCGGTCAGCGGCGCGAGCGGCGAAGGTTACAATATCGGCAGGACGGGGCAGCCCTTTTGGTATTTTTACCGCCCGATTCGCCCCACAGGATGGTCTGTGATCGTTTACTTCGTCAAAGACACCATCCCCATGAACAGCAGGGATCTGCGCAGGCAAGTCATTCAGATGGCGGGGGGGCTTATCCTTTTAGCCGTCTCGCTGGCGGCACTTTTTTTCCGTCTTTATGAAAAGAGCTGCATCACCCATCCGAAGCTATGGTTTCTCTCGATGCTTTTTGCGGTGGCGTGTATTTTAGCCACGGGGTTTATCTGGGCCCTGACGCTTGTGGCCCCTCTGAGCGAATATCAGAAAAACAAGACCGTAATCGACGACCCGGTTTCCCTCGGTAAGTTTTCCGCGAGCTGCTCGAAGGTTTACGTGGCGCTGCACGGCAAGGAGCCCGCTTATATCCCGACGGGTATTTACATCCAAAGTCTTGAATTTTCCAATTCAAGCAACGTGAATATCACCGGCTATGTCTGGCAGCGGTACACGAAAGGTGCCCAGGACCGTTTATCCCGGGGATTTGTCATGCCGGAGGCCAGAACCCTGACGGTGACGGAAGCTTACCGTTTTGACAGGGATAAAGAGGAGGTGATCGGCTGGTATTTTGAGGGCACGCTGCGGCCTTCTTTCAATTATTCGAAATACCCCTTTGACCATCCGAATATCGGCGTTTGGCTTCGCCATAAGAATTTCTTCGAGGATATCGTGCTTGTCCCGGATCTCCAAGGCTATCCCTTCACGAATCCCGCGATGTGCCCCGGATTGCGCTCGAAACTGCCTCTTCCCGGTTATGCCTTCTCGGGAACATTTTTCAGTTATGAGCCTAAAAGGACGAGCGCGACCTTCGGGGCCCCGGCCCAAAAACAAGACGTCCGGCCTCAGGAGCTCGTCTATAATATTCTCATCAAAAGGAATTTTATTACGCCGCTTGTGTCCAAGTTTTTTCCGATTTTCATCGTGCTGGCGATGCTCTTTATCGTGATCCTGAGCTTCTCCGACGATACGGAGCGGCTGAAGAATTTCGGGCTGACGGGATTTGCGGTGGTGGGTCTTGTGGTCTCGTTTTTCTTTTCGACCCTTCTGACGCAAATCGATCTGAGACAGCAGTTCAACGCCGACGGGATCATCTTCATCGAAAACTTTAACTTCATTACCTATTTCATCCTTCTTTTGTGCGCGGTCTTGGCCTATCTCTTCGCGGCGAAGCGCAGGATCGGCTTTATTCATTACGAGCATTGCCTGATCCCGAAACTTCTCTATTGGCCCATTTTTACCGGGCTGATGTTTGTGATTAGTCTCATCTATTTTTATTAAAGCGTGGGGCTGTTTAAACCATTCTTAATGGGGAGCCGCATTCATGGATCTTCGCACCTCTTTTTTGAATATTCACTTTGAAAATCCGTTTGTGCTGGCTTCCGCACCGCCGACCGCCGATGGCGAGAGGATCCGCCGGGCTTTTGAGGCCGGCTGGGCGGGGGCTGTGATGAAAACGATTATTTCCGAGCCGGTCCGGCAGCCCAAGAACCGGTTTGCGGTGAGCCATGCCGGGGGTTCGATTACGGGATTCGAAAACCTCGAACTCTTGAGCGAGCTCACGCCGGAGGAATGGTACCGAACGATGGCGTCCCTTAAGGCCGATTTCCCGGAGAAGATCGTGATCGGCAGCATCATGGCGGACGCCCGCTCGGGCGAGAAGTGGGTGGCCCTGGCCCGTGGTTGCCAGGAGGCCGGAGCGGACATGGTGGAGCTCAATTTTTCCTGTCCCCACGGGTATCCGGAAAAAGGCAATGGAGCGGCGATCGGCCAGAACGCGGAATATGCGGAGGCCATCACCGGCTGGATCAAAAACTGCAAAGATATCCGCATTCCGGTGATTCCAAAGCTGACAGCTGCCGTGGCGGACATCCGGCATATCGGCGAAGCGGTGGCCCGTGCCGGCGCAGACGGGTTGTGCGCGATCAATACGCTCCCGTCTTTTTTCGGTTTTGATCTCAAGTCGCTGCGGCCTAAGCCCGACATTTGCGGCTTAACGGCGTACGGCGGTTATTCGGGGCCCGGAATCAAGCCCCTGGCGTTACGGGCGGTGATGAGCCTTTGTCAGTCACCCGGGCTGCCGGTCATGGCGAGTGGCGGGATCGCGAGCGGTTTCGACGCGGCGGAATTCATGCTCTCGGGCGCTCCGGTCGTGCAGGTGGGCACCGAGGTGATGCTGCGCGGGTATGGAATTATCCGGCAGATGCGGGATGAGCTGTGCGAATTCATGGAGTGGCATCATTTTGCTCAAACGAGTGACTTTATCGGCCGGTGCAAGAATTCGGTGGTGGCTTTTTCGGGCTTGGACACGGAGGCGGACTATCAGGCTGTTTTGCGCGCGGAAAGCTGCACCAAGTGCGGGGCCTGCGTGACCGCTTGCCGCGACGGCGGATACGGGGCGATTGCGTTATCCGGCGACGACCTGCCGGTGATGGACCCTTCAAAGTGCGGGGGCTGTTCGCTCTGCAGCCATGTTTGTCCCTCCGGCGCTATTCATATGGAATCCCGCAAATAGAAGAGGAGAGTCTATGAAAATCGTGGATGTCGTTGTTTATCATCTGAGAGCTAAAAAAGACGACGTGCGTTTTAGAAATCTTATGGCGGAAGTCAATCAGTGGAATTCGAGTCAGATCGATGAATTTCTGTTAAAAAATGACCTCGGGACTTTTCGATGTGAAACGGTCGAAGAGGCGCTCCGTTTGGTTCAAGCCTTTCATGAGGTCGGGGTCACCGGAGCGATCGGCGGTTTGGCGAATCCCGGTTATTACGCCCGGCAATTCGAGAAATTCTATGCCAACGGGGGGCGGTTCAAAGTGACGTGGAACTGGGCCGCGGCCATTTTTAATTGGCTGTGGATGCTTTTTAGAGGGCTCTGGGTCAAAGGGCTCTTGTATGCTTTGATTGCCGGAACGATTTCCCTCTTATCATTTTCCGCAGCGACTAGGTTTGGCAACATGGCCGTCTTGTCGTTATTGGGCTTCGCGGGAGGTTTGGGAACGTTCTGCTTTTATGGGATGGTCGGAAACTACGATTATTTTCTGAAGAAAACGAAAAACGAGAGGCTATGGGCCCGCTTCCCGTTTCAAAGATACAAGGCTCTCTATGGGGCGCTCGTCTTGGCACTGCTCCTCGGGCTTTTGGGCGGTTATGGGTCCCAGGCTAAAAACATGCTGGCCATGCAGAGACAAATGGTGAATCCGAAAATATCCGACGGGAAACCCATGACGTTGTCAGGCGTAGAGTATACCGCCCCGGCGGGATGGCAAATGCTGCCCTCCGTTCCCACCGAGTTTGGGGCTGCAAAATATCAAACCCAAAGCACCACGTTTATGGTTGGGATGCGCAAGCAAGGCCCGGCTGAAGGACCGCAACAATCCTTTGGCCCCCTCACCCTTCTGATTTTTAAGTCCAAGGGCAAAGTTTTTAGTTCGCTCGACCAAGAGGAAGTTCAGGAGGTTCTGAAGCCCTACACCCAAGGGTTCGATCAGATCCCGGTTAAATTCGTGATGAAGGATGTCGAATCTTCGGGCCCTGACTTTCTGAAGATTGCCGGCCGGGAATGGGGGAAAATGGCTTCCTCCATGCAATTCCGGGGGGTTCCGCCTGAGGCTGCTTTAAACACGTTTGTTTATTACTCGATTATCCAGGATCAGCTCGTTGTCCTTTCTCATCAAGGAGTCAAAACTCCCGACGGGAGTGTCGAAAAAACCCTAGAGGATTTTGCAGCCACCCTCAGACCTTCCGTGCAGGCAACCGCTCAACCGGTTTCCCCAAGTCAGGCGCCCCCTGAATAAATAAAATACCGCGACATGGCGTTGTCGCGTGTGTTTGCTACTCTTAGGATGGATGGCGGAAAAGGAGGAACCAAGCACCATGAATCAAGACGACGAAAAACAACGGCTACTAGGCCGGGCCTGGGGCCACGCGCAGCTCAAAATGTTCGAGAATGCGGTCAAAGACTGCGAAGCGCTGGTGGGCCTCGATAAGGATGATCCCTCTTCTTACGTGGAGTTGGGTTATTACTATGAGAAAAGCGGCCGGCTGGATCAGACTATCGAGTGCTACCGCTATCTCATGGGGCGGTTCCCGGAGTACTCCGTCGCTTATTCGAACCTGGGTTATATTTATCAGACGCATAAAAAGCGGCTGGATCTGGCGATCCCTCTGTACCAAAAAGCGCTGGAGCTGAATCCCGCCGATACCTGGGCCCTCAACAATGTCGGAACGGTTCTTCAGGCTGAAGGAAAATGGGAAGAGGCACTCTCGTATTACGAAAAGGCCGCCGGTTCTGCCGGAACGCTGGAGGAAGAACGCGCTTGTCAAATCCTGCACAATCTGGGCTGGGCCTGCTACCGGTGCAAAAAATACGAGGAGGCTCGCAGGGTATTCGCCTGTCTTGCGCAGATGGCCAGCGAAAACGCTTCGGTTTATAGCGACTTTGGCTGTGTGTTTTACAAGCTGGGCCGGTTCAGAGAGGCGCTGGATTCGTTTGATGCTGCTCTGCAGCTATGTCCCGGCAGCCGGTACTATAAAAAACTGTGGAAGGTTGCGAACCGGAAGAGGAAATGATGGCGGCCCAAAATAAATCCTACGACAAGAAAATCTTCCGTCTGATGTCGATCCTGAACAAGCTGAACGGCGGCGGGAAAGTCCGCTCGAGCGAGCTTGCGAAGGAGTTTAACGTCAATATCCGCAGTATCCAGCGGGACCTCGATTTGCTCGGGCAGACCGGCTTTCCTCTCGATATCCCGGAAAAAGGGGTGTACTCCTTTGCGGAGGGGTTTTCGCTCAGGAAAATGATGCTGACGAACGAAGAGGCGTCGCTTCTTTCCTTTTTCCATGAAATAGCAGATTCGCTGGGGAAGAACTTTTCGGAGTCGTTCCGGAGCCTTGTGACCAAGATGCTGGCCAAGGAGGATGATTCGCCGTTTTACGTGAAGCTTCCGGAGACGCAGGGGCCAATGAAGAATTTTCCGTTTGTTCGGGAGCTCGAGAAGGCGATCACGGACTGCCGGAAGATAGCGATCCGGTATGAAACGGAAAAGGGCGAGGAGCCCTTCAATCTTTGCCCCCTTAAGCTGATCAACTTCGAGGGATTTTGGTATTTGCTGGCCATGCCCGACGGGAAGCGGGTGTTCTGGAAGTTCCGGTCGGAAAAGATCAAAGGGCTGGATCTTATCGACGCACATTTCGAACCCCCGCGCAACCTCAAGGCGGTGCTCGACCGCAGCGTCAATATCTGGTTCAGCGAGCAGCCCGGAGAGAAGATCGTGCTCGAGATCGACAAGGCCTCGGCCCATTACTTCAAAAAGAAGATCTATTTCCCCGACCAGCGGATCGTGAAGGAGAAAAAGGACGGAACGATGGTGCTCGAAACGTACGCGAACTTCAACGAGGTGATGCGTACGATTATTCATTGGATCCCGGATATCCGGGTCCTTTCGCCGAAAGCGCTCGACGACAAGATCCGGGAGCTTTTGCGCGCTTACCTTCAAGGGGCCAAGCCAAGGTGGGGCTGAAGGAAGATCTGCCGCTTGTTTGCGCGACGGGCATGTCGATTGGTATTCAGATTTCGGGGGACAGGCCGTTAATACAGTCCCCTGAACTTTGGGCCGACACATTGTAATCCACTCAACGCCGGGGCAACCCCGGGGAGGCAAGACATGGAAGAGCCATCAAGCGGTAAGTTGAATTTCCTCAAGAACACTCAGATCATCATCCTCGGGCTTTGCATCGCCGCGGCGACGATCGTCTCGAGCATCATTTTCTCGAAAGGCTTCTTATCCGTTACGAAGTTCATGCGCGAGCAGATCACCGTGACGGGCTCGGCGCAAAAGAACATCCGGAGCGATTACGCGGTGTGGGCCGGAGCGTTCGTAAGACGCGACCTGACTATGGCGTCGGCGTTTCAGAAGCTCGGCGAGGACCTTGCGAAGGTGAAGCAATACCTTTTGGGGCAGGGGATCGGGGACAAGGAGATTGTTGTCCGGCAGATCGAGACCGAGACGATCTACAAGAAGAACGAAAAAGGGAACGATACCAACGAGATCGAAGCCTACCGGCTTAAGCAAGCTGTCGAGCTACGGTCCGGCGACGTGGAGAAGATCGCCCGGATCTCGCGCGAAGCGACGGGCCTGATCAACGAGGGGATCGAGTTCTCTTCCGGCAGTCCGGAATATTTTTACACGAAGCTCGACGAGCTGAAGGTCGAGATGCTGGCCAAGGCCACCGAGAACGCAAAGCTCCGGGCCGATAACATGGTGAAGGCCACGGGGAACCGGATCGGCTTTATGCGCTCGGCCAAGATGGGCGTCTTCCAGATCACGCCGGTCAACTCGACGGAGATCTCCGACTGGGGCCTGAACGACACCTCCTCGCTCGAAAAGAAGGTCACGGCCGTCGTGAATGCCAGCTTCTCGATCGAATAGAGCTTTTAAGGCCCGGCACCTCGGCACATTGCCCGCCCGGATCGAATCCCAAGGGGTAGGATGAACGGAGGGTATGAAATTTGATGCCCTTCCCCGTGAAAGTGTTATTATGAGGGATCAAACGGCGGGAAATACCCGATGAAAATTATGCTGGTGAACGGCAGTCCGAGAAAAGAATGGAATACGGCCACCTTGCTCAAACACGCCCTTCAAGGCGCGCAGTCGCAGGGCGCCGAGGCCGAACTGATCCACCTGTATGATTTGAACTATAAGGGCTGCAAGAGCTGCTTTGGCTGCAAGGAAAAAGGCGGCAAAAGCTACGGCCAATGCGCGTCCAAAGACGATCTGACGCCGGTCTTGAAAAGGGTCGAAGAATGCGGCGCCCTTATTTTGGGCTCGCCCGTATACCTGGCGAGCATGACCGGAGAAACGCAGTCTTTCATGGAGCGGCTGGTTTTCCAGTACCTGACGTATACCGATCCTCCGCAGTCGCTTTTTCCCAAGAAGATCCGGACGGGATTTATTTATACGATGGGTGTGACCGAAGAACAGATGCGCGAGTACGGCTATGGCCGGCATTTCGAGACGGCCGAGCGGTATCTTGCGAGGATCTTCGGCTCGAGCGAGATGCTTTGCTGTTTCGATACCTATCAGTTTGCAGATTATCATAAGGTCGTGGCCACCCGGTTTGATCCCGAGCAGAAGCTCAAAAGAAGAAAAGAAGTATTTCCGGAGGATTGCCGGAAAGCCTACGATATGGGCGTGAGGTTTGCCGGGCATTCGTAGAATGATGCGAGTTCTTTTTTCTAGCGGGGTTGGGGTTGGCCAAACAAAGGGGGTGTTATGAAAAATTTTTTCAAGATCAGTCTTGCTGCCATCTCGTATTATTCGCTCAAGAAGGTCATTGAAAGACTTCCCGAAAAATACCAGGGATTCGCCGTGTTGGCCTTGAGGACCTGCGTCTTCTTTATCCTTTTTCTGATCCTGTTCGCGTTTATGTCGGGGAGGATCAGCGCCATTTCGAGGAATTTGGACGGGCTCCCCGTTTTTATGGCCAACCTCCTTTTGGGGATGGCGTTTGTCGTGACGGGGCTAATCTCATTTCTCCTGACGGCTTTTGTCGAAGAAGTCTACCGGATCCTTTCGGCATTTCAGCGAAAAGTCACGGATGCCACCCGAGGCGTGATCGGGCCGGTGACGACCGCCGGAGAAAATGTGAAGCTGTCCGTCGAAAAGACAAAAAACTTATTTGTCAACATGGGCCGTGCCTTTACCGACGCGGCGAAGGCACTCTACGAAACTTCGGCCAAAATAACGGATGTTGCCGTCAGCCGGGCGATCGGTTGGACCCGTGCGGGCCTCAAGTCGAAGCAGACGGAGGTGGTTGGCATCGTTATCGTCAACGGCGCCAAAAAGTCTGGCGGGTTTATTCTCCGGAGCTCGTCGGCCGTTTGGTGTGCGACAAAGGCCGCGGTGAAAAGTTTGGGGGAGACCGTCGAGGGGACGCGAAAAAAATGGTTCAAAGGCGGGCCGGGCGAAAAAAGGGACGTTTGAGGTTATGAATATCGCCGTATTGGGGTTGGGAATCATCGGCCGTATTTGGGCCGGGCACTTGGCTGCGGACGGCCATCGGGTGCGCTGCTGGAACCGCACGCCGAAGGACGCGCCGGGGTTTTGCGCGTCAGTCTGCGAGGCGGTGGTAGGCGCGGAGGCGATCCTCGTTGTGGTGGCGGACCCGCCTGCGGTGCGGTCGGTGCTGGACCGGATCTTGCCGGAAATTGGCCCCGGGCAGATAATTCTGCAGTCGAGCACGATCTCGGCACAGTGGTCGCGGCTATTTGCGAGGCAAGTGCAAGAGACCGGCGCGATCTTTGCGGAGGTTCCTTTTACGGGCAGTAAGCCCGCGGCCGAGCAAAGGAAAACGGTTTTTTATCTCGGCGGGGGGCCGGAGGTTCTCGAAAAGGCGCGGCCTGTGCTTGGGCCCCTTTCGAGTGAAATCCTTTACATCGGTGAGATCGGGTCCGCGTCGACGCTCAAGCTTGCCATGAATTTGAACATCGCGGGGATCGCCCAGGCGCTGTGCGAAAGCCTGAGCCTGTGCCGCGGCTCGGGGATCAGCGACGAGGTCTATTTCAAGGCGCTGTCGCTCAACGCATCGCGCTCGGGCCTTTCGGACCTCAAAGAGCCGCGCCTCCGTTGCTGCGATTACAGCCCGCAATTTTCTCTCAAACACATGGGCAAGGACCTGCGCCTGGCGCTCGAGACGGCGGAGGCTCTCAACCTTAGGCTCATTCAGACAAAATTGCTGACAAAACTTTACGAAGAGGGAATGGCCGCGGGCTGGGCGGAGGATGATTTTATCGGACTTATGAGGCTTCTCGACCGGGAGCCGTCACACTCACCATCGGAAGGGGGAAAATCATGAAAAGTTGTCTCTACTGCAATTCCGAAATTCAGGACGATGCCGTGAAATGCCGTTTTTGCGGGGAAATGCTCGTTCGAGATCAGAAGCCGCCCCTCGATCCCCAGGCCATCGGGCTCCCCAACGTTTGGCCGGGATTGATTTTGGCCGTCATTGTTTTCGTCGGCTTCATGCTGGGGCAGCTTTTACCGGCGGCCCTGGCCAACTCGCTGGCGCTCAATTGGATCAGGCTGATCTGTACCATCCTAGCGGTCATTTATTGGTTTATCTGCCTCTACGGCCTGCATAAGACCGCTGAAGTTCTGTCGGACCATTGTTATCCCATTTCACCCGCCATGGCCGTCCTGCTCGGCTTTGTGCCGCTGTTCAATCTTTACTGGCTATTTAAATGGCCGGCGGAAATGATCGCGTTTGTCCGCCAGAGGACCCCGCAACTGAAGACTTGGCCGGCGGTTGTTTTGAGTTTGTCGTTATTGATCGGGGTTTTTGTCCAGGGGGTAGCCATGCTGGCCTTGTTTGTTCCCCTTGCCTATTTGGCTGATCTTTTGAGGAAAAGCCATCAGGTTGAACCCGTGCCCGCTCCTTATAGGAAAAGCGCCAAATCCGCGGCCACGGTGGTGATCATCGCTCTTTGCTTAGGCGCAATTCCCATCATGGGCCTGCTTGCGGCGATTGCGATTCCTAATTTCATCATGGCAAGAAACACGGCACAAGCCCGCAACTGCGTAAGTAACCTCATCGCGATTGAGGCGGCCAAGCAGGCTTGGTTTCGTGATCATCCGGAGGCTAAAAACACCTCTCCGACATGGGCCGACTTGATTCCAAAATATCTCGACGGGAATCAGGTTTGCCCGAAGGGGGGCATTTATACCGCCGGACCGATTGGGGTCCGCCCGACGTGTTCGATCGGGGATAACAGGACCCCCCAGCGTACGGGGGATGACCACATTCTGTAGGCCGGCAGGCCGGGCTGGGGCGGGTGGAGTCCGTTTTCATGTGTTTTTATGTTGCGGGGTTTTTTTGTTGTGCATAGAATAGCCCCCGCTTGTCTTCATTTTCAAACCGAAGTCCAAAAGGTTGCTTGAGGGAGGCGCTTCACATGGATTGGGGAATGCAAAACCGCTTAAATCAATTGATGCCGAAAGGCCGTTGTTTTTTTATGCCGGTCGATCACGGATATTTTCAGGGGCCGACCACGGGCCTCGAAAAGCCGGGCGAAACGATCCGGCCTCTGATCCCGTATTTCGACGCGCTTTTTTGCACGCGCGGCGTGCTGCGCGCGTGCATCGAGCCGGATTTTGGAAAACCAGTCATTTTGCGGGTCTCGGGCGGCACGAGCATGGTCGGCAAAGATCTGGCCAATGAAGAGATCACGACGTCGATCGAAGAGATCGTCCGGCTGAACGTTGCGGCCGTCGGGGTTTCGGTCTTTATCGGAAGCGATTACGAGAGGGAAACCCTCCGGAATCTCTCGCAGCTCGTCAATCGGTGCGAAAATTTCGGGATTCCGGTGATGGCCGTCACGGCCGTCGGCAAAGAGATGGAAAAGCGGGAAGCGCGCTACCTCGGGCTGTGCTGTAGGATCGCGGCCGAACTCGGCGCGAGGGTCGTGAAGACCTACTGGTGCGACAAGGATTTCGACAAGGTGGTGCGGGGCTGTCCGGTTCCCGTGGTGATGGCCGGAGGTCCCAAGTGTGAAACCGAGCTCGAGGTGTTCGAGTTCGTCGCTGACGGCATGCAGAACGGGGCCGTCGGGCTCAATTTGGGCCGCAACGTTTGGCAGAACCCCCATCCGGTGGCGGTGGCCAAGGCCCTGAAGGCGATCGTCCACGACGGCGCCACGGCCCGCGAAGCTCACGAGATTTTCAACGAAACGAAACACGGCGGCAAGGTCAAGGCCGGAAAAAAATAAGCGTATGAGCCTTCCCAAAACCATGCGCGTCGCCGTGTATTACCGCAATAGCGACGTGCGTCTTGAAGAAAGGCCCGTGCCCGAAATCGGCCCAGGCGAACTGCTCGTGAAAGTTGCCGCGAGCGGCATTTGCGGGACCGATGTGATGGAGTGGTACCGCATCAAAAAAGCGCCGCGGGTCTTGGGGCATGAGATCACCGGCGAGATCGTCCTCTCGAAATCTCCAAAGTACCGAGAGGGACAGAGGGTCTTCGTTAGCCACCACGTGCCGTGCTACCGCTGCAAGTACTGCCTGGACGGGAACCACACCGCATGCGATACCCTGCATCAGGGCAACTACGATCCGGGCGGCTACAGCGAATACATCCGGGTGCCGGCCCTGAACGTCGAACACGGCATTTATCCTTTGCCGGATTCTGTGTCGTACGTCGAGGGAACGTTTATCGAGCCGCTTGCCTGCGTGGTCCGGGGACACCGGGTGATCGGACTCAAGAGGGGGCACACCGTTCTCGTGATGGGGTGCGGCGTCTCGGGCCTGATGAATATTCAGCTCGCGAAGCTCGCTGGGGCCCGGGTGCTGGCGACCGACATCCACCCGTACCGGCTCCGCAAGGCTGCCGAATGCGGCGCCGACGAAGTCCTCGACGCCCGGAAAGATTTCGATTTCAAGGCCGACCGGGTCATCCTTTGCACGGGGGCGATCCAGGCCGTCGATCAGGCTTTCCGCTGCCTCGACAAGAAAGGCGTCCTTCTCCTTTTCGCGATCCCCGCGCAGAATATTCAAGTTCCGACCGTGGATTTTTGGCGAAATGAGATGGCCATGGTCTCCAGTTACGGCGCGGCGGGGCCCGACCTGGATGAAGCCCTCGAACTGATCAAAAACCGCAGGGTCCGCATGAACGATCTGGTGACCCATCAACTGCCGCTTGAAAAAATTCAAGAAGGTTTTGACCTGAGCGCCAAGGCCGGAGAATCCCTCAAGGTCGTCCTAACGCTTTCCCAAGGAGACATATGAAAAAAATCGTAAAATCGAAAAGTCCAAAAAAAAGGGCCAGAAAATCCGCACCGGCGGACGCCGAGCTGCCGCAGCTGGTGGCAGTCATGGCGAAAATCGCCGAGCGGCTCGATGGCCTTGAAAAAAAAACGGACATGGTGCTCGAGCGTATTGCTTTCCGGCCGGACGAGATCCGGCACGTTCCGCCGCCCTTTGTGCGCCCTGAAGCTCCGCGGCAAGTTCCCGAGCCTCCGCCGCCTGTTCAGGCGCCCCAGCCGAGCCAACCCAAACCCAACCGGGATCAGAACGGACGGATCATGTATCAAACCGTCTGTGCGGATTGCCACCAGGACTGCGAGGTCCCGTTCAAGCCGTTCGCGGACCGTCCCGTTTATTGCAAAGACTGCTTTGCGAAGCGCAAGTCCGGCGGTGGCGGCGCTCCCAAACCCGCGGCCCCTCCGGCCCGGGTGAGCGAACCTCTGAGGCCGGTCAAAGTTTTCCGCCACGGCGGGGTCGGCAAAGTGACGATTTCCGACATGAGCGCGGCTCCCCGGCATCCGGTTCCGCACGGAAGAAGGCCGATGTCGCCTCACAAAAAAAACAGAAAGCCAAAAAGATAAAAATTTTGACCGGGGAGTCCGGCGGCGCAAAGCGATGAACTCCGACGAAGAGCCGAAGGATTGGGAGATCCGCGAGGAAGAGGTCCCTGAGAAGCTGCAGGCGCGGTGGGACCGGGAAGAGGCCGGCGGCAAGGGTTCCGTTTGTTGTCCCGCGTGCGGGCGAGAGGTTCCCGGAGATACTTTTAGCTGCCTTTACTGCGGCGAGCGGGTCTTCGAAGATTCGGGGTTGCTCGGCAAGATTCTCAAATGGCTCCGGGGTTGGCGAGGACCGGGCCGTAACAGGAAGAGTTCTCCATGACCGGAAAAATGATGAAGCCTTTTCTGATGCTGATCTTGGCGCTCGGATTTGTTGTGATTTCAAGGCCCTTGGCGGCGGAGGAAGTAGGATCCTCCGCTCAGGAAGGCGTCGCCGGGGAAAACTCCGAGCTCCGGGCGGAGCGGGATAAGCTAAGACGGATCCTCAGTGCCATGGAGCTGAGCCGGGACGCTTACGCGGACGGTCTTGGAGCGGTCATGGAAGAAGTGTCCGCGGAGGCCGACGGGATCCGCGACAAAATAGACGGCGTCCGGACCGGCACTGAAAATCAGGTTCTCCTTCCGGGGCCTACGCCCGAACCCGAATTGACGGCGCCCGTCGTCGCGGAAGAACCGGAACCGCTGCCTGCACCCGAGCCGGTCGTAGAAAAAAATCCCGAGCTGCCGCCTGCGCCCGAGCCTGTCGTAGAAAAAAATCCCGAGCCGCCGCCTGCGCCCGAACCCGTCGTACAAAAAGCCCCTGAGCGGCCGCGCTGGACCTTTGCGGCTCCCGAGGTGCCTTTGTACCCCGGCGATCGGGGAGAGGAAGAGGAGAAGTTTTCCGGGGCGGCTGATGAAATGGTCCGCGACCTGGTCAAACACCTGAATCAGCGCGCCGGGGACATGGAGAAGCGCTACGGCCTTGAGGACTGTTTGGAAACGGTCTGGAAGGCTTTAAAAAAACGCGGCGTGAAAAATCCGGCCATCTATGACGCCTCCAGCGAATGGGGGTTGTCGCTCATGAACGTCTGGACGGAAATCAAAACGCAGATCATGTATCAGCCTGCCTTGGACGAAATCGTCCGGACCGGCATCCAGCTCAAAAACAAACCCGCTCTCGTTCCGGACCATCTCGAGTACCTTTTTGCCTGGAGAACGCTCTGGGACCAGACCGACGAGCGCCTTGCGGATTTATTCGGCCAGGCGGTAGGAAGGGCGGCCGACATCGCGTCTCTGGACGAGAAAAGCCTGGAGGCCGGAGAGAACCCGAAAAACGGTGAATCGGGTGCGCGCCAGCAGGCTTCCCAGGCGCTTTCGGAGCTTCTCGACGAAATCCTCATGACCGCAACCGCCCGGCCGTCTTTTGAAATCTGTACCGAACAAATCGGGCCGTCCTCGAGCGTCGAAGAAAATGACAAGGAGAGACGGTATGAGCTCAAGAAGGCCCTGAGAAAAGCGGGGACCGCCGATGAAGAAGCCATCAAGGCGGGTCAGGCCTCGGTAGAAATTTCCAAGATGGCGAAGGACCTCGAGAAGAAATACGAGAAGACGCGGCAAAAAAGCGACAATGCCTACCGGGATTTCCAGACGGTCCAACAGATGGGGGGGTGGGGCTCTCCGGGTTCCTGGCAGGCTTACCAGGAGGCCGAGCAGGAGGCGACGCAGGCGGAGGCCGAATTCCGGGCCCATCAGGCGAAACAAATTTCCGTTGAGCAGGAAGTCAACCGGCTGAGGCTCGAGGCGAAATCAGCTTGGGAGAATTACCGCGGGTGGTGCCGGCCATGAACGGGCGGATCGCTTCCCGCCGCTACGTTTTCGTGATGGCGATGGCTGTTGCGGCCGGTCTCTGGGCTTTCCCTCCGCTGGCGTGCCCTGACATCGTCTATTTGAAAAACGGCAACAAGCTCGAAGGCTTGGTCGAAAAAGAGGATGCCAAGTCGGTCGAGGTGAATTTCGGGGCGGGCTCGATTACGTTGACGCGCGACGAGATCGCACGGATCGAGCGCGCGGTGCCGGAGGATGCCGAGGCGCTTCGGGAACGGTGGAAGCGGGAAAAAAAGCAGCGGTCGCTCAAGAGGCCGGAGGAAGAACTGCGACGGATGAAGGCCAAGGCCGAGTGGGAGCTTCTCGAGAAACAAAGGGAAAAAGAGCGGATCCTGCGGGATGAATTTTCACCGAAAGAAATCCTGGCGGAAGTCCAGAACGGGCATTTTATCGTGCATGCCCTGCTGAACGGAAAGGTCCGCGTTCGCTTGACGCTTGATTCTGGAGCGACTCTGGTCACGCTGACGCGGCGGATCGCCGACAAACTGGGCCTTGACCTTAGTACGGCCCGAAAAGATGTTGTCGTCCTGGCCGACGGGCGCCGGACCGAGGTGGTCAGAATTCAGCTGGCGAGCCTCGAAATCTTAAGCGCTGTGACGGGGAATTTAAACGCTTCCGTGCCCAACGGCGTCAAGGCCGAACGGGTGAATGCCTTGACCCTGACAAGGGCCAACGACGTCATCGTCGAAACCGACGACAAGATCATCACCCCCGACGACGGCCTGCTGGGGACTTCGTTTCTGAATCTCTTTCAGCTCAAGCTGGACTATCAGAACGGAAAAATCACTTTTCAAAAAAATCCGCAGGTTTAGGCAGTAAAAACTGAGCGCTTAATCCAAAATCAAAGTGATGACACCGTTCATAAGCTGAAGCCTGCCGGCGTTGGCCAGGATCATGTCGAATGCCGTCGCATCGGAAAAAACCGGGCCATGATAAACGTAGACAAACACCATATAAGAGTTAAAGGTATTCGACTGATTTGTGGAAAAATCAGCCAGGTCCGGGAGCAGAAATCTCGGGACCGCAATCACGGATAACTGTGTGTTGGACTCTTCATTTAAATTTTCCGTTGAAGGGGGCGGCGGAACTGCCGTAATATCGGCAGTAGTGGTCGGCGCAACGAGCGTGTAATTACCCACATCAGCGCCCTCGATCGCTAAGCCGGTCACCGTCACGGTTTTTCCGGTCCCTACGTCCGCATCCGCAAAAGCGCCCACCGCATTGTCCGTATTGAGCGTGACGATCTCTGCGCCGATGACCCCTTCCAACAAGGCATGGAGGACGTCAATGACGGCAGTGTCCGTGCCGTCATTGATCTTACTGTTTGCCGTGATTCCGCTGACGGTGAGCGCTTTGGCCGTGATATCGGCACTGGTGATCGTGGGCTGCGTGAGGGCATAGTTATCCGCATCGGCACCCCCTAGAGTCAAGTCGGGGGACAAACCCGTTACAGTCTTTCCGACGCCGACGTCCTTTGTGTCAAAGCTCCCGGTGGCAGTGCCGAGAACAAGGACGACGATGTCGCCATCGGCCACTCCCACGAGTAATGCGCTATCGATATTGACCGTAGCCAGGATGGTGCCATCGTACGTTTTGTTGGCGGTGACGCCGGAAGTCGTAAGCGGGGTCGCGGTGATATCCGCGGTTGCGCCTGAGGCGTCTGTTACCGAATAGTTGTCTTTGTCAGCGCCGGTCAGGGAAAGCCCGCTTACCGTGACCGCCTTGTCGCTTTCGACGGCAGTATCGGCAAAAGCGCCGGTGGCCCCGGAAACATCCAGAGCGACGTCATCGCCGGTGTAATATTGATTGTCGCCGTCTGCGGCGGCCCCGCCGGTCAGAGTGGCAGCGCCGGTATTCAGAGTGGCAGTCGTCGTGCCATTATAAGCTTTATTGTTTGCCGTAATACCGGCGGCGGTGATCGGCTTTGCCGTGATGTCAGCGGTCGTGGATCCGGTCACCGAATAGTTGTCTTTGTCGGCACCAGTCAGGGCCAAGCCGGTAATCGTCACGGTTTTGTCGTCTCCGGCGTGAGCATTTGCAAAAGCACCTGTGGCTCCTGAAGCATCGAGAGCGACGTCATCGCCTGTGTAGTATTTGTTGTCACCGTCTGCGGCGGCTCCGCCGGTCAGAGCGGCAGCGCCGGTATTGAGGGCGGCTGCGGTCGTGGTGTTGTAGACCTTGTTGCTTGCGGTAATACCGGTGGCGGTGACTGGTTTTGGGGTGATATTGGCAGTCGCGCCTGAGGCATCCGTTACCGAATAGTTGTCTTTATCCGCGCCGGTCAGGGCAAGTCCACTCACGGTCACTGCTTTGCCGTTTCCGGCATGAGCATCGGCAAAAGCTCCCGTGGCTCCTGAAGTATCGAGAGCGACGTCATCACCCGTGTAGTATTTATTGTCGCCGTCTGCGCCGGCCCCGCCGGTCAGAGCGGCAGCGCCGGTGTTGAGGGTGGCCGCGGTCGTGGTGTTGTAGACCTTATTGTTTGCCGTGATGCTCGCAGCGGTGATGGGCTTGGCCGTGATGTCAGCGGTGGTCGATCCGGTCACTGAATAGTTGTCCTTGTCGGCGCCGGTCAGTGCGAGACCGCTAAAGGTGACGGTCTTGTCGTCTCCGGCATGAGCGTCGGCAAAGGCACCTGTGGCTCCCGAAGCATCCAGGGCGACATCATCGCCTGTGTAGTATTTATTGTCATCGTTTGCTGCGGCACCGCCGGTCAGAGCGGCAGCGCCGGTATTGAGGGCGGCCGCGGTCGTGGTGTTGTAGACCTTGTTGCTTGCGGTAATGCCGGTGGCGGTGACTGGTTTTGGGGTGATATTGGCAGTCGCTCCTGAGGCATCGGTCACCGAATAGTTGTCTTTGTCAGCGCCGGTCAGGGCAAGTCCACTCACGGTCACTGCTTTGCCGTTTCCGGCATGAGCGTCGGCAAAAGCTCCCGTGGCTCCTGAAGCATCGAGAGCGACGTCATCACCGGTGTAGTATTTATTGTCGCCATCCGCGGCGGCCCCGCCGGTCAGAGCGGCAGCGCCGGTATTGAGGGCGGCTGCGGTCGTTGTGTTATAGACCTTATTGTTTGCCGTGATGCCGGAGGAGGTGATGGGTTTGGCCGTGATGTCGGCGGTGGTTGATCCTGTCACTGAATAGTTGTCCTTGTCGGCGCCGGTCAGTGCGAGCCCGCTAAAGGTGACGGTCTTGTCGTCTCCGGCATGTGCGTCAGAGAAAGCACCGGTGGCAGCGGAAGCATCGAGAGCGACG